>Ga0209208_10000440_pt1 | contig 53765 bp, 45 predicted proteins | sample S1TSphfallax_3_FD_187694 | JGI IMG/M metagenome (GOLD analysis project Ga0209208, IMG submission 187694) | Host-associated microbial communities from peat moss isolated from Minnesota, USA - S1T2_Fd - Sphagnum fallax MG (SPAdes) (version 2) | ecosystem: Host-associated > Plants > Peat moss >... | reverse complement strand
AAAAAAAAGATGAAAATGAATGGGTTCAAAAATCTCCAAAACAAAGAAATGAAAATGAATGGGTTCAAAAATCTCCAAAAATAACAAAATGAAACTGAATGCTTTCAAATATCTTTTCTTTTAAAAATGACAAAAATCTCCCAAAAAATTTGAAAATGAATGGAGAAGAGATGAAAACAGTTTCTGTGATGATGAAATCCATGGGATAATTTTGCATCCTGCTACCAGCAGTGTTCCTTCTTTCAGCCTTAAACTCATAAATTTTGCTCATTTTATTACATTGAATAAATTTTATTTTAATAAAATTTTGACATTACTACCATAAATTTCAAATTTCTCAACCGCTCTGATATTGAAGTAATTAATGCCAAATCTTAGTAGTAAGTATGGTATCTCCTCCGATTTTATCCATTATAACATGGATCATCATTGATCTCTTGAGGTTTATGTTTTTGCTAATTCTTTTCCAGTGTATTCCTAGGAGGCTTGTTAGGTAATGAAATTATTTAAGTGTATTCAGAAGAAGTATAGTTAGGCAAATTTTGTAACCTTACTCACAACAAGTCAAATAATTGCAAATTGATTTTTGGCAAGCCAACATCTATTGTCAAGCTAGTTACAATTGGGTCAAAGTTTCTTCAAGGTTGTAACTATTGTAGCAATGGTATAAGTAATCAAGGACTTTTGAGGGGTTTTTTTTTTTAGCCATTAAGCTATGTAGAACTATAATTTTGTACATGTTTTTCCTACATGAAACTACTACTTGATAAATTTCTCTTTGTGTATGTGTAGTGTAAGTGTGGGATGCACTTACAATACTTCCATGCAAATTTTGTATGGAGCTGAATGGAAAACGATTGTTAGATTGAGTCATTGTAGTATAATTGAGAGGGGCATCGATTCTTTAGGGTCGAACAAAAATATTGTTCATTGCAAAATTTCTACAATTTTTTGGATGGAGGATATTATGTATGACAATTTTAAAGTAACAATAAAATTGTTTTGAATGGGAAATATCCTTAAGCCTAAAAAATAACATGATAATTCCATAAGGTGGAACACATGCGAATTTTGTGGAACATGTATTCTAATTGTATAATATGAATTGGGCATTTTGCCCAAGACAACACATACATATTCCTTGCATGAAATTGTTGTATTAAATACACCATTTTGTGGAGAAAACTATGACATTGATATATAACACTTATGTACAACTTTTGCTAGGTGTATTGGCTCCAATCTAATCATAAACAATGCACTAGCAATGTTTTCTGGGTCAATTTGTTTAATGTAGCCAAATTGGGTTACATGTTAAATATGAAAGAAAAAGTTCATCGTTGTATATTTTTTGCTACATATTTGAACAATATATAGAAATTTGGCTTTTTTCAAAAATAGGTCAAATTTTGGCTATTGAAAATCTCAAAAAAAATTGATTTTAACACTTTTATTTTTTAATATTTCTTTTTGGCCATATGTAACCAACAAAAAAAGGTTGTCAACTAAAAGGTGTACATCTAGATTGAATCTTTAAAATTTTCCAAGCATGACAAATATGTTTTTTTTGTTGGGTCTATGATATTTTCTTTATGTGTTCAAAATGATTTGTACTAGTGTGTTATAAAGCCTTTGAGTGAAAAATTTAATGTGCAAGTGACAAAATGATCAACTTGTTGGCTTTTGGGTGGTAATTTTTTTATATTCCCTAATGGATATTATGAAAAATTTACTAAAGTTAATAAGAGGTTTCATGTGTTTAAGATCTTGACTTACAAATATAGTTTTTTCTCAATTGATGATTATATAAGGTACAAGTTTTGTGAATCCCATTACAATTTTTTTTTTCTTAGTTGTGGCTTCCATTTTGTAATCAATCCATGGGCACTCTAGAATAGATAAACCAAATACAAATACCCAAAAATGTTTAATGTGCATTGTCTTAAGAAACAATGGTGAGAATAAGAGTAAATTGTTAAGTTGGTGTTTTTAGAAGATGAAGTATTATGAGCTTGTAGGTTGATGTGATTTAGAAGATAATTGTAATATTTGCTTCAATTAATTGGGTATTTGGTATTTAAGCTAGTGAAGGGAGCAAGGACCCAAAGAGATTGTTTTAAAGTAAATGAACTACATGAAAATATAGCTAACAATGAAGTTGATCTCCTAATGTATTCATAATTTTCACATCTCATCAAAATCATCTCTTTCATTCTCAAGATGATGCTTCTGTCCACTCATCAAACATATGACCTTAGAAACTATGATACTAAAAGGAAAGTATTGCCATGTATTTGATACCTACACACATTCAAGGAACCAAACTCTTGTGCATGTACCAAACTCTTTCATTCTTTGTGATATAATGTTTGGACCATCATGAACATTTTGTAGCCTTCCTATCATTTAACCTTCAAGTTTGCTTCCTTATGTGTTGCCTATTCTTATTTAGGATGGAGCATGACCAAACCAACTAGCTCAACAAACATGGCACATTTTCAAATCACGAGCAAGTCCAACATATCACATATCAAAATCGTTAAAGGAAATTAATTTGAGTTCATACCTTCCAAGTCTGAACATGGAAACTTGACTCCATACATGCACACAAGCATATATGATATCATAGTTCTACATATCACACAAAGATTTGACATTTGATCATTCATCTCGAAGTAAGATCATTTTCAATATCAAATCCAAGACCTTAAAATAACTTACGCCTCATTTATTTGATCAATTGAACATGTTCTTTTGTTAATGGTTTGTGTGAGGTCAAAGTATTTGACAACTAACATCATTAACCTCTTATTATTTGTTCATTAGTCAGGTATCGATTCAATTGACTTGCATACAAGTCATCTTTTTTCTTTCAACAAACTATTGTGATACAATAGACAATTCAAATGTGATTGATGACCAATTGGAGAACCTTTACATAGATTGGCTTTGTTCCATGTACATTACTTATTTTCAAAACAAGGACCATTTAGAGCTGTAATTGATGCAAACTTTCACATGGACCACAAATGTGCAATTGAGAATAACCATGTTAAGCTTAGAGGTGCACTACTTCAAACCCATGTTTTCACGAAGCCCACCCTTAATCCACAAAACTGCCAACAAAGAGGATCAACCTAATCCAATTCCAATAAGTCTGTCCATGAAATTCAGAGCCTGTAATAGCCAAGCACACAATGAAGCTGAGTTCTTTTCAACTCCTTGGAGGTAATAGTTCTTGACCCCAAGAGCAAACATCAAACTTTGCCAGAAGAGGCTTCTCTTTCAATCTTGACCATAAATTGCACTTAGAAGACTAACATGCATACTACCAACAAATGGCTCATGACATGACATGTGCAAGCAGCTAGTCTATTTCCTAGGATGATAAAAAGATCATCTCTCTCTCTCTCATCTCAAAGACTAAAACACCATCATTGCCTACACTTCATTTCTCCATATGTTGTTTTTGTCTACCTCATCTCACTAATTGCCAAGTTCCGCATTGCGCCTCTAGTGTGTGTCCAAGGTGTAAAGCAAACCTTCATGCTTAAAGATAGAATGCTTGTGCTGATATTGTAACCTTCATTGCCCTTTGCCACCAACTTCAGCAACCTCACAAAGCTTTAAAGCATTGAAAACACACACTAGCTAACATAGGTTGCTCAATCACTTTCAACACACTAAAAGCTCATGGACAGTTTGGCACCCTCAAGAAACTCAAATCGTTCCTGGAAATTCATCTCAATCTGCTCGTGCAACTTTTGCTAAAGTTTTGAGATTTCACAATATATGAACTAATTGGAGATGTGACATCATGTCCCATATGAGCAAAAACCAAAAGCCACACATCATTAACACATCCTTTATTGGCTCAAGTAGAATTTTATACATGTAAAGCAGACATTTCCAGAGAACATATAAGAGTTCACATATATCGATCTAGAGATCTTCCTGCAAAATTCCACTACATGACAACAGGGATCCACCCCATACCCCAGCCAGCTTCATGAGACTGCTACTCCAGAGCTGCACATTAATCAGTTCCCCACACTTCCTTTTTGAAAGAGAGCCCAGTAAAAAGTAGGGTCTCCTCTGCAATTTTTCTTCAACTCTCTGAGAAAGAAGAATGGACACTAAAGCCCAAACCAAGGACAGCCACAAAAAAAGGGGCTGTCTCTTGTTGCTATCTGTGTCCAAATGCCGTTGCTACTCTACACAAAAACAACAGAATCTGACTACTGAGCAGAGACAGCAGATGCCTGCATCCCCTTTTCCATTAGCACCAAGTTGGTATATTCCTACACTAATCAGCTGTACTGGTATACAACCAGAGAGATGTAAGAGATAGAACTACATTCAACAGAACTGCAGACAGATTTAGCAGATTGTTGGGTAAGATGAAGGGAGAGCAGTGTTAACAGCCTAAGATGCCCAAAGAACCCCCTGCAATCGACAAGTAAACTGAGGACAAAACTGGAAAGGTACTATAGCTGATGCATCCTTGGGGGACAAGAACACATCCCGCATGAGTAAGGATAACAGAAATAGAATGAGAGTAAGGGGTTGTCTATCTTTGAAGGATGAAGCCGGATAAAACCGAAGCCCCATGTCAATGGTAATGCAGAAACACACTGACTGAGAACAGGATCTGATGCTGGACATCTCTATGTGTCTACTTTACAATCCTTGGCTACAGAGTTAGAAAAGAGTTCATGCTCTGGGAAATTCAGGGGATGTTAGTGGGTCATGCTAGGCTGTTACTTCTCCATGACAAAAACGGAGACCCAGCATAGAAGAGGAAAATAGACAAAGAGCTTTTCACCAAGTTTTCAGAGGAAAAAACACCTAAGAACTTGGGGAAGGATCTGTCAGTGTTGGAATCTCTAGTGAAACTAGCAGCTAAGAGTTATAATTCCAGAAGATAGAGGAGGATTCAGAGGGAATGGGTGAAGAACTGGAAAGAGACAAGGGGGAACTAAAAAAAAAAGATGATCATGACAAGTTAGTCACCAAATGAAGAACACCTAGGAATATCTGGGCAGTGGATTAAATGTGCAGTGAGACCATGTACGTTGAGGTTAAGGTTTGCAGACTTGTTCAGCTCTTACAGCTATGCTATGAGCAGGTTTAGGGCAAGGGGAAAAGCATTTGACAATGAATTTCAGAATGGACCAGGAAAGAAAAAGGCAGGGATTGGCAGGGTATGTTGAAAGGAGGCTTTGCTAGCCTGATGATGTGTAGGAGCTGACATAGAGACGAGCTGCAAAGTCTAAAGCTCGGTTGTCACCCCCAATTGCATGCAAGGAGACAGGCACACTTGAGAATTGGCGTAGAGTCAAAGGAAAGACCGTTGGTTCAACTACTGCATCACTTGCCAGGTGGTCTGTGCATCCAGGAATTTCTGCTGCACCATCTGTGAAAACCCTTCCAGCCAGCCTCTCCTCCACCTCCCGGATTATATCTTCATAACTCTCTTGCTCTGGGCTGGAGCTTGAACTATCAGTTGGGTTCACAAGCGTAGCTATGTCTGCAACAGTCCTCTGTGGCCTTCCATTTCTACTTTGGTTGGCCCGTCTTTGTGGAATGTTCTTAGAGGAAGAGATATCAAGGACAAGTGTCCCTGTTGCTTCAAACCATTCAGCTGTCACCCCTTCAATGTCCTCATAGTAAATGCGCCGCTCCATCTGCAGAGGTTTACACCCCTAGTTAGAGACGATTAAACAGAAGGACAAAGTTTGAAGGAACCAATCTTACAATGACATAGGTCACACACATCAGATATTTGCACATAAAGAAATGCCTATGATCTATCAAAACATCAACAAGCTATTAAAAATGTTGGGAAGAGTATGGGACCATGACGTACAGCGAACTTGCAGATATATAGAGACATGAACTTTGGGCCTAATGCTAGCACCCGTGCATCAGACAGCAGGCCCTGCAAAACAAAACATGGAACCAACATAAGAACAGACAACACCAAGAGGAAAGATAAGTAAGAAATTCCAATCTCAGAGGAGCAGAAGGATTTAAGGCAGAGCCAGCATACCTGTTTGTTCTTCTTCAACAATGTCCAGATGTTGAGCTTAATACTTGCTTCTTTCACACTTCGACTTGCCACTCTCCTCTCATTGCATCGTGCAGCAAGTGTCGTAAGCTCTGAACTTCCAGGAAGTTTGTGCTTCATTGCTGCAAATGCCAGTGCCTGTCTGCTAACTGGCATGCTCTTTGCTCCCTTTTCTGACAACATATTGGTGAACACTCCTGACTTGCTCTCCTCAGCACTTGGAACTCCTACTGCTTGATTACCATTGACTGATGGCATGAATGCCTCCCTGCTGCTTGATGCCTCTTCAGCTTCAAGTGCTGCTGCTAGTGTGCGATGTACAATTATATCTGGGTACCGCTGCAATGGTGAGGTGAAATGAGTGTAAAGGGGGATTGCATGAGCATAATGAGCCCAGTCCTCTTTGTCTTTAAACTCCCCAGAACAAAAATATTTTGCTGACTGCATTGGCTTTGAGGCATACTGCATCAGAATGCTGTACAAGACCGGATCATGCTTGACACTTTCTTGCATCTTCATCAATGAGGTATGCAAGGTTCCTGCTGAAGTCGAATCCAGATCAAAACCAATCTTACTGCAGAAGTCTTCAAACTCCTTGAGCTTGCGGAGGCTTGGTTCAGGATGTCGCCGAAGCAGTGCACTATCAGGGAAAGCATTCGAGATAACACGAGCCACAGTCATATTGGCTAGGAGCAGGAATTCCTTTACAACAAGATCAGAATCCCTGGTATTGTACATTGTGCTTTCATAAGGAGTACCATCTTCCTCTAGCGTAAACACAAGTTTCATGTGTTCTAGCTTCAGAGCCCCTCCCTGAAAACGACTGGCTCTCCTATTCTGTGCAATTTTATGCAGAGAACGTATGTCCTTCACTAAATCTGTCCACTTGTGACCTCCATAAACCTCCGGTAGCCCTGTCTCAAAACCCAAAATATCTTCACAGGGCTCAATGCCCTCTGAGTCATGACAGGCCTCCTCCATCATACTTTGCACATGTCCATATGTGAGCTTGGCACATGAACGGACAACTGTGCGTCCAATCCACTCATTAGTGATGTCACCCACAGAATTCATGTCCCACATGACAGAGAAGGCCAACCTATCAACAGCTGGGTTGAGGGAACAGAGATCTTCACATAAAAGACGAGGTAGCATGGGCAGCATATGCTGAATAAAGGAGACACTTGTTGACCTGGTTTGAACTTCCTGGTCAAGTGCAGTTTGAGGTTGAACAAAGTATGAAACATCAGTAACATGGATGCCAACTCTAACTGCACCATCAGGGAAGGATTCAATTGATAGTGCATGAGCACAACCTTGTGCTGTTGAGTGATCAACTGAAAAGATTCGAAGATGAAGCAAGTTTTTTCTTCTCTTCATCTCCGAGACAGGTACTTTCCATGGCACCTTTGGAAGGCATGCCAGTGCAGCAGTAGAGAAATTTCCACTACTTATTGCATGTTCATGCAGTATTGCTTTCTGTTGGGCGTCTAACTCCCCACCTTGGCCCAAGGTCTGCTTAATGACTGCAACTGGAAAGTAACTATCTGTCCGCCATCCATCCACTCGAGCAGCCAGAAGCTCATTAGAAACTGTTGGATCATTGTCCTTTAGCCGTTGGCGTAAGTTATTAGGAAGGCTAGCCGGAAACACTATCATTTTCGGCCACCGATTATCTACTGGCACCAGCATTGTCAGTCCCAAGTTCTTCCGTTTTTTGGGAGAGTCTTCAAGGTTAGAGGCCTGACCCCTCCCCACACCACATTTGTTCCCAGCATGCTGTGGGAATTCCAAAAACCCAACTACTGTCTCCCGCCGAAATGACTTCTCAAGAATTGCAACAACCTTCCCAGAAGGTCTTTTGCCAGGCAGTGATGCAACTAGTGACTCAAGGTTTGCCAGGCCTTTTGCAACCTTACCACTGATGTCAGGACCACTGGATCTTGCTGCATCTCTGTTCTCCATATCTGTAGAAGCTAGAACAACTCCTGATCCTCCACCTGTCCATCCTTCCCCAATGTCTGTTCTGGACTCAAAACCATTTTGTTGAGATTGCCCTGCTCCAGGAGTAGACTCATTTGAAGGTCTCCTAAGAATCCGAACAACTGATTTGCGAGCAGCTTCCACTCGTGGATCTAACTGACCACTGCTGTAACCTGATGATTTGATCGTAGAACTCTCTTGCCAATAAGAACTGCCTTTGCCTCCTGAATCCTTCTGTATGTGATTCCAACTGCGAATATCCTTACTCCTCTGTTGCAGCTGGGGAAAAAACCCATTACGTCCAAGATCTCTTCTGGTGTTCTCAGTATGAACCATAGAACTGAATCCCATGGCATGCTGATCTTGAAGGCTGTCACAATTCAACATATCGTCTCCAAGGCCACTCGATGAATGTACAATCCCCTTCTCAGTTTCAGTATACTTCAAAGCAGCCTCCCCTAAGGAACGAGACTCATTGCTCATCTGCTTAATATTCCCACCCTTCAGCCGAGGCCATGCAGATGGCTGGTCAAGAAGGACTGCTACAACATCTCCTTCAATCTGCATTCACAGAAACCAAGATGTTTTTGTCATGTTTCATATCAGTCATGATGACAAAGGAATTATACAGACTATATCATCTCATTGTATGGTTGACAGGAATAGTCAGCATTGACACATGACAAGAAGTCCGCAGACACAGTGGGAGGTGTGGAACTTCACTTTTTCAGATTTAGGTTCTTCCTTTATGCAACCGGCTGACCTAAATCCTGCACTTAAGGATTTCAAATACAGAGAGTCTCGCAAAAATGATGTCAAACCATTCTTGCTAAAGGCACTTCTTGATCTCACAAAACATAAATTGTAACATAAGCAGAAACAAAATACTAGAGATCTTGCACTCATTCTAAGGAAATGCAAAAACTTACCGCTCGATTTTGAGCAGACGATCCTTCAATAAGTATGTCAAGTGGTATCCCATCAATGGTAACATATGCCTGCACATAGAGAAAGACTGTCAGACAAGCCTTGAAAAGCCAGCAGACAATGACACAGCAGACTGGTCTTCAGTTTAAGCTGCCCCAAAAATGTGCACAAACAGGAATATACAACTCATGGGCATTCACTGCAGTATTAGCAACACCAAGCCTTCTGGAAACTGAGAACCAGACATCTGAACTTACCTCACTGCGATTATGAGAATTTACTCGAAGACTCGCACAAAAAACTTGTTGTCCTTCCTGCACAAAAGAGTCAGGGAGAAATGACACTGTCAAGCTTTTGCAAAGACCATGACCTACTCCACTGCCTTAAACAAGTTGAGGAAATACTTCATCAACAATCACAGCTTATGAGCGATGCCCCTTCATCATCTAGACAATCAAACTGATGTAGAAGTAGGCCAACAATCTATGGGAGATGTGTCATACCTCCATGGCCTTGTTGACCTCTTCAGGGCTCCAGTGTTCAGGATATAGTTTTGCTGGTGATGTAGAACGCATAGGTGCACTACCAGGCTGAATACCATCTATTCCAGATTTTCGAGGAGACCCAAAAGAAGATCCTGGCAAAGACAAGCCTAACCGGTTTGCACTCCCCGAGAGTCCTTCATTGACATTGTTTCCCCAACTCAAAATGCTGGAGGCTGGGGTTTCTAATATCTCCTGAACAGGCAGTGCAGACACTACCTTCCAGTGACTTGAACCTTCCAGAGTGCGCACAAAACTCAAAGGTGGTGAATCAGGCAGGCCTGATTGAGGTAATTTTTTCAGTCCTTTTTCAGAAGGGAATTGTCTGGGTGTCATCGCCGGCACACCATTCCTTCTCAAAAGAGTGATGTTGGGGATGCCCTTTGATGTCTTGCTTGCTGACTTAACATTTGTTTTCAGAACCCCTATAGCAGGCAGTTGCCTTGCAGAACTCTTGATGACTGGATCTTCTTCTGATAGGGACCTTGGTGGACCAACAGAAAGAGAAGGATTTGGCAAACGACCATTCTCTAAATCAATTCGTGGGCTAAGAGACATGTCAACAATTAAATCTTTTGGTGTTGATGCCCTGGAGTTTGTCTCCAATGAATTCAAAGCTAATTCTGATAAGAAGCCTGGCATCAAGTTGGCTACAGGAGATGTGGGTTCTTCCAGATCAACATAGCCATTACCAGAAAAATCATTGGGAGAATTGGAGACCCCTAGAAGATTCAAAGACTCTCTTCTGCTTCCATCAAACCTCGGAGACATACTTGATACAGTAGTAGAATTCATCTTTACACTATGGATATCAGAATTGGAAAGAAAACTAGGAGAAGGAGGAGGAAGATTCAGCTGTACATGATGATTATTCTCATTTGTGAACAAACTCTGCTGTGAAACAGATGCCCTAGACGTGGCAGGCAAACCTGTATGAAAATCATAAACATACTTAGTAGTAAAAGTAGGATTTGGAATAGAACTAGGACTGGGGCTTGACAAAAGGGAAGCATAGTTATTTGTGCCTCGCACTGGTGCCTCCTTATCCACTTGCTCTGCTTGTATTTTATAGCCTCCCTTCATATTATCTACAGGAAATAACACAAAGCAGAAGTTTAAAAAAAGGTAAGCATGTCTCAAACACTCTCCACAACATCTTCAGGTCCACTACATAGTGAAAAAAACATTCATCTCCTCTTCTCACACATGTCATACCCATGTCTACTACTACTGCCCTTCATTCATGATAGATGCAAATTGCACCAGAAAATCAAAAGGGTCTCTGGTGATCTTTGTGGCTAATTGCCACGGACAATACTATGATGTGATGATTGCCACCACAGAGTTCTGTATGAACTTTGTGCTGGGAGACTTTGCCACCAATGATTTATGCTCTAAAGGCTACTATCTGGTGACATCCTCTCATGACGACCCAGCACTGCTGGCTCCCATCTTAGTCCAATTCATTTGAGAGTCAGTCTCCTCAAGTCTCTTCCCTCGCTAATTACCGCATGTGTGTGAAGACCTTGCCGGGGCAAGATCAAGGAATAAGAGATGTAGATAAAGAAAGAAACAAGGCAGTTCAAGAGAGAACATGGATAGACACAACCAGGCAAAGTGAAAAGGCCAAAGGGAAGAGGGAGAGAGAGAGAGAGAGAGAGAGAGATACGAACCATTTCGATAGGGAGGAGAAGTTCCGTGAGCATCAGGCGAAGATCCGTAGCCATCGACAGCTTGGCGAGTTTTTCGACCGGGTCGCTTCCGTCCCTTACTACCCCCTCCCGCAATCGTTGTCGTTGTTGTAACCCCCATCAGCCCCCTCTCTTGTTGTTGATATCCAGGATGATTGATCGCCATGGCTGGAGACGAGGAGGAGATGCCATCTGGCGAAGGAGAATGCATTGGTGGAAGTCCGTATCCTCCCACCACTACCTCCTCCCTCTTCTCCGTATCCTTCTCATAGCTTGAAACAATTCCTGGCGATGAAACAGACCTATACAGACTTGTATGATGCTGCACCTTGTCTTTCCGCCTATCTCCTGGCTTCATCCCTCCTTCCTTCCTTCCCTTCCTTTTCACAAAATCCTCGCTCCGTCCACCACTCTCCCCCCACCCTACCACACACACTCCAAATAACCCCAAACCCTATTCCCCCTCTCCTCTTGACGACACAATCCACCGCTCCTCCTTCCTACCTTCCTTCCAACTCTTCCCCCGCCACCTGGTCACCTTCTTCTTCTTCCTTCTCTCCTCTAGAACATTCCAAGAAACCAAACTCTCCACCGACCACGCACTTCTTCTTTCCCTCTCCTCTAGAACATTCCAAGAACCTCAACTCCACTGCCCAACACTTTCTCCCACCTCCGATCCATCCATAACCCTTCTTAAGGACTTCGAAACCCTTCTCCCTTCTTCCCACCCCCACCGAGAGCCACAACTTTTCCACTCTCTTCACGAAACAAACCCCCGGAGACACATACATAAAAGAAAACTCACACACACAAAACTTGTCGCTAATCTCTCAAAATTCCCAAACCCAAAATAAAGCCTAAAACAACACAACAACTCCCAACAACCGCTTCAGACACACCACAGCCAATTCTTCTCAAACACCACTAAGAAGAACTCTACTATTCTTCGCCGTCTATCGCCCTCCTTTCTTGTCAGACGATCAGGATTGCGATCACACCCACCAGAGCTTCCACCTCTTTCTATGTCCCGTGAAGCCGTGACTCTCTCCGCTTGCTTTCCCGTCCTCCCCTTCCCTCTCGTCCGTCTCTTCTCTTCTCTTCTCTTCTCTTCTTCTCTTATTTTCTCTTCTCTTCCCTTCTCTTCCCTTTCTCTCCTTCCCTTCCCTTCCCTCCTTCACTTCTCGCTCCTCCCGTGGTGGCTGTGTTCCCTTTGTGGTAGTAATTTCCTTGGGGCCTTACGCTCGAAGGGTACCGCAACGCAAGTCGAAGAGGGCAGGAGCGCCGCGCTTTATTCCCAACGCCGCCGCGCTTCTTCACCCTCGCTCGCTGGCTGGTACCTATCGCGTCGCGTGTCCGGTCCAGTGCGGGTCCCAGCGAGAGACCGCTCCACGCAGACCGGACCCGACCCTGCCGTCGCTGGTACCTATCTCCTTGCGTGTTCTGCGACGGGCCCGACGACAGACCTCCCCGCGCAAAAAAAGATCCTGCCGCCCCCCCCGCACCCCACCGTCGCTTATGGGTCTCCCAAAAACGTTCCCAGAGTTGTTTCTCCTTTGTTCCCCTCGTTTTCTTTGGGCAGCTATGTAGATGGTTCTCTCGACTGTCCCTTAACACGTTCCCAGAGTTGTTTCTCCTTTGTTCCCCTCGTTTTCTTCGGGTGGTAGTCGGACCTGCCGCGTTCTGTACGCGTGCGCATGAGGCAAGCTCCGGGAAAAGGGGAACCTACACCCCTTTTTTCGTTGGGTGGGTGGGTGTGTAGCTGGGTGGCTGGGTGGCGGGTTCCTATTTTGGGTAATGGGGTGGTGGGGAGCGGGGAGGTGGGGTTTGGTGTGTGTCTAGAAACTTCTCTTCATTTCCTTTGTTTTTAGATTCTTGCATAATTTTTTTCCCGAAAGAAAAATGAAGGGCCTTTAGTGTTTATTTTTCTTTTTTCCCATTTCGATTTTCAAGCCTCTTGTTGAGATACTAACATTAATATATATTTCTTTTCTTAATGATTTTTTTGAACTTAGAATTTTTTTTTATTGGCTTTTTTTAATACGCCTTAGAAATAATCAATTTTCATGTTTTCTTCTTTTGAGAAAATGGCCTTCTCATTACTATTTCATTAATGACATTCCACTACATCCTGAACTATAGGTATCATGTGATGGTCATTGGGAGGAACAGGTTGAGCTATGGGTGGCCACAGCCACGTATGACCAATGACCATTATGAGACGTAATTGGCACACAGGAGAGATTCTGCCAGATCCTTAGGAACTTTGTCCCTCAACCTCACAATGTTCTGACCAATGACCATTATGTACCGTAATTGGCACACAAGATGGTTTTTAGTTATCACATTATTACCAGAGGTGGGCGGGTATTTCAAAACACACAAACCCCCCAGCCGGTTCTTAGGAGGTTATCTCTCTGTGTCAAGTATTAGAAGGTTATTTGTTTGATTGTGCTTTGTTTTCATTTTTAAAATCCAAACTAGATGCCATTTCATTCTATAATTTTCAGAAAATCAGAACCGGAGGGCTAGTATCATCAAAATGAAATACCCGCCCAACAGTAGTTATTACCAGGGGTGGCCAGTTGTTGTTGATTTGTTCATAAGGGGCCGAGTAGGTTATTTTATTTTATTTGTTTTGGGACCACAAAGAAGCAGACCCAGGACCAGGTTCCTGACTGTAGTTTCTTTGGAACCAGGACAATTTTCGGAACTGGAACTGAAGGTTCTTCATAAAAGTAAAGAACAACCCAATATTGGTGGGCACTCAATATCTTTCATAACATACAATACTAAGCAAATATCCAATGTTGGCCAGGTAATTGCTTTGGATGGTAAGTAATAAGAACCACCAATTCCAAATACTAAGAACAGGACCAAACCTGAACTAGGTCTGATTTTTGGAGTCAGAATATGAAACAAAACCAGATTTTATTTTATTGAAGAACTGGACACAGAACTAGGTTTCCAATACTATTTATGTCTGGAACTGGAACCAGAATGTAAACCCATATTTTTGAAGAAAATTTGATTAGCACTGAGGATTGACTACATGATAATTGGTAGTTCCTGTCCAGGTTTGTAAGAACCAGACCAAAAATGGGTTTGATTTTCAGAACCAACATTTGTTTTCAAGAGGGGACTCCCAAATCCATTTATATGTGAAACCAGAACTCTCATAAAGATGAAAAACTGAACCAAATACAGTGGAGGACCATTTAAATGCCATTAGATGGGGCCAATCAAAAGTTTCATGTTTGTTTTCTGGACCCTTTTGGAGATGAGTTATAACACCAAAAAAATTCCACTGGCAGCAGAGCAGGCTTTAACATTTCACAGTGAGCTTGGTGTTTCACCTTGTAAAATCTGCCTATCTTTAAACAAATTTTCTGGTGGATATTTAGGCAGTGTAAAGCCCTCAGTCAGTTGAGCACATCACTGAAATCTGGGCCGTGCTTGGCTACCACCTCACACAGAGGATTATTCCAGTATTGCCCTCAACCTTTCGATTTACACTGTGTTATGTGCATATCCATACATCCAGAATATTGTGCACAAGCTCCTTCTATTGTTGCCAATGGAGATACTCTAAAGGGAGGATTGGGCAAACCCATTACTCTCCTTCTCATCATGAGAAAGTGTCCAACTCAAAGACAAGGTCATAGCCCTAGGGCATTGGTGACTGGACAGTGGATCACACTAAGTTTTTGAGTCTCTTTTTCATAGAAAATAGCACAATGGGGTTAAGGGGAAAGGAAAAAGAACTAAAACTTTGATCACACTTGGTCGGTGATTACTCTACGTTCCTAGAATGTTTACTGTTAAGCTAACTCCCATTTCTATGTTATCTTATGGGCAGGAAATGACATGATTTGGTCGGCTGGGCTGGGCTATACCCTCCATGCCCTGACCATTTCATGGTGCACTCTCAACAACAATAACAACAACATCGTGAACTGCAACCAGGACAGAGAGACGCTGGGGCAAACTTTTTCAGCATGACTTCCAAAGGGAAGGAGGTTTCTGTGTATTGTTTCTCTTAGGTATCATGGAAACAGAGCCCAACTCACAACCTGAATTCTCAGAACTGGACACCAAATTGGTTAAGTCCGCGTTGCCATTTGCATGCAGCTGGGAAAACCATAGAGAACTGTGCCATAGATTGACTTGTTCCCAGATTATTAGTTCCATTATCATTATATGGGAGCATAGTAGGTTGTGAGTCCACTTTTGGTAGCTTCTTTCAGTTGCTTGGTTAGTACCCATTCCTTATGGATCCAAAATTCTTTGGGCCAGATCTTCAAATTGCTTAGGAAATTAGTGTTACACCTTAGAAATTGTGAGAAAGAAAATCAATAGTCTCACAGGTTCTAATCCATGGAAGCTGGTAGAAGAAGCCCCTTTTCTACTAGAAAGTGCACTCTTGGTTGCCAATTCTACCACGTAAGCAGGCAGTAGACAACAGAGCTTGGATAGCAATCGCTTGCCTGGCAGAATCGGCAACCAAGGGCACATTCCGTCATGTAAATTACACGTTTCCAGTGTTATGAGTCAAAGGAACACCCTGAAAAGGAGGGTTCCCGCTACTGGAGGAATTGACCTAAATAATCAGGCCACAAGGATGACTGAATCAGCCCCCCTGCTATTCAGAATTTAGCAAACTTCCTGGAGGATTCACCCTTGGATATTGTGGGTGGGAGGAAAGGAGGTGAGCAAAACTATCTCTCTAAGGTACTCCGAGACTGCTTCAATGCATGGAACTTCATGCCAGCATATGATGAGAACCCCAAAACTGCAAAAGAGGAAGAGAAAAACAGTGGCGGAGCACAAACCAATGCATGAAGACCAATCTGTCTTCTCCAGCCTAGGTATTTGATACAATGGCTCGTCCATCACAACAAGGTGGAATTCAAGCCATGTGTCCAAGCTTCAACTCCACCACATGCAAAGATTTTGAACCATGTAGCTGTCAACCACCCTTTCAAAGAGACCAATTCTTCAATAGGGGAACTGCCCCTCACAAGCACTCTTCTCCCCAAAAGAAACCCACTACCTTCTACACCATTGTGATCGCTAGCCAGTTCCTGGTCAAGCTACATGCCACCATAGGTGCACACACACCCAATAATCCCAAATTCATCATAATTTGCATCCAACCAGGATGTTAAACACCCAACACCCCTTATGAACAATGCATGGTTCTATCAATTGCTTTGTTCATGGACTCCATGGTAACACTTGTCCTATCAAGTGTAGAATATATTTTTGTCCTTCATGTTGTGCCACTCTTCTTCGGCTTTGAAGCACCAACAACCACTCAGGAGAAGGGCCACATTACTACTACTATAGTACCTTGGTGCCTTCAGCACAAATTACATTCTTTTAGAAATTCTGAAGTTTTTAGAAACTTTATTTTTCTCAAAGAAAATATGTTTTGTCAAGGAAAATGAAATATCTTTTGAAATATCTGAAGAATATTTTACTTTCAAAATGAAATCTTCAAAATTAATTGAATATTCAGCAAACATGTGGCAACTCTACCCCTCCACTACAGTAGTAGCCTAGCTTCATTTGCTTTCCAATAGTAGTGTCAAAATTCATTTTAAGTAAAATTTGCATCAACATTAATCAAACCCTATTAAAAAACCCCTTCGTCATGGTCATAACACTCTCACATACAAAGTTTGTATGTATGGGGGGGTTGTGACATGCTAGGCATCTAATGTTTCATATGCATAAATAGTTCCAATTGATTCCATGTGTGACCACTGATGTTTTTCATTTTTAATTTTTCATAAATTTGAAAAATCAGGGTGTTTGATTTATTTATTTATTAACAAATTTTGTGCATAATTAATTCTAGTTGATTCTATGTGTGACCATTAGTCTCGTTTTCATTTTTTTACAAATTTGAGAAATCAATGTTTTTGAGGTGTTTGATTCAGTGTTTTGTTTCAACAAAATTTGTCTTTTTTTCACAAAGAAATTGAAAAAAATTGGCAAAATAAATGCATGTGTAAACTCAACTAATTTACTACATTTGTTGGGGAAAAAAGTATATCACAAAATTGAAAAACAAAAATTGTCTAATTTGAGAATAATAATAATAAAATTACCAAGTTCTAAATCAAGTTCCAATGAGGTAGCCAACAATCTAGAAGGCTGCTCAAAAAAAATTCATTTCATTTTTAACAGCCAAATTTGGCTAAATTATCCTATGGATGATTCGCACTATTGCTACATCATAATATTTATTTATTTCCTCTCTTTTTTTATAAAACACACACACCCACACTAGTAACCACACACCCAAGCATCCCAAATTCCAGAGATTGGAGACCGGAGACCAATGACATTATGCATAAGTGGTTCCAATTGAACACATATCCAACCACCAACTTTAATTTAAGAAGAAATGAACACAACAATGCATTTTTTAAACAATGGAAAAAAATCATACCACGCCACCCCAGAGACCGGGTTGGGTGTCCCTTGCGACCCGGAGAGAAGGGGGGAGGAGGGAGTGGGGGACGGTAGCCGGAAGTGACCTTGCTCTCGATCCCAAGCCAGCAAACCGGCTTACCCGGTCATGTGCCACAGGGACCGGCACATAATGACGAGTCTGTGGGCTGATGAGAATCCGTTCCCAGTGTGGGAGCGGCTGTCACTGGAGCCGGTCGTGGAGAACGGGACCCGTTCCCAATACAGAGAGACCGCATACCTGGTCAAACGGTGGGGTCACTGCGTTCCAGTTCACACTAGTCGCCGGGTGGCCGTTGGGTCGACGGTTGTGGGGTCGCTTCTTTTGGCCGTCATGTTTGACGCATTTGCCAGTTGAGAATTGGCCACTGAAATCATTTCACTTATTATTCCCTTGTCCCCTCATTTTTCTTTTACACACCCAACTCCCCACCCCCCAACAACCCCCGGCCGCCCCCTCCCCCCACCAAGGTCTCCTTTCAGAAAGCCTAATCCCACCCTCTTTTTCTTTCCAAAAAGAAGAAAGAGGACAATTTGAATAGGCTGGAGCATAATCCCATTCTAGAGGTAGCTAAAATAACATTCCCTTCTCCTCACGACTGTCCTTTTTTCATAAAAACAATTTCCTTTTTTAGACAAAAAAACATTAGGAAAATTTTACTAATTTTTGGGAGAATTTTGCATATATATATATATATATATATAAATCCCAATTGTTTACGGGAGGGAAAACAATCACTTACAAATCCGGACCATTGCTATTTATCATTAACAACTTATGATTGTTTGGTTTTTGCTAATTAAGTATGACCATAGTTGTTACTTAGGGTTATCATCTATGATTGCATTGACTTGGGTTTTGGTTTCAAACTTCCATGCTTCTTCAATAATCATCCTGCAAAGAGGCTAGACTACTAATTCCAATACCTCACAAAATAATACAAAGAAGATTGGGATGATGTGTTGAAGTACAATGATTGATGTTTAGGATGGGTTTAGGCCAAAAGGGTTTGCTATTAAAGACAAGATAATTTAAGGCGCATTCACATTCACACTTGGTGTTAACTATTCTAGTATTAAATTCCCTAACACCAAGCTAGTCATTTAGAACCTAATCCTATTTACCATGAAGATTTTATGTCAAGTTAACATTCACTTAAATATTAAACAATCACCCATTTAACATTGGGTACCACCTAAGATGCCACCTACATTTTTTCACTTAACATTAGGTGTGAATGCACCTTAAGTTTAGGATAATGATAATCAACAGTAAAGCCCTTGGCCATGGGTTTTATGTACTGTGTAAAATGTCCAATTTTCATTTGGGATGAATAATAACACCACACTAGAAATTTTACATTCACAATCCATCAATGTTCAACACTTTGCAATGTGTTTTCTTTTTTCCTTTTTTTTAATGCATGTGATGTCTATCTGCCTGAAACCTTCATACATACCTACAGAGTACTTACCCTTCCTCTCTTTTTCAAACTATAAACCTATTGTTCCTTTGTACAAACCTACAACCCCTCCTGGATTTGAGACAGGCAAAGAATTGCCTGGATTGTGATTAGACACGAGATTCTTTGACACCGAGTGACCAATAACCCGACCGAACTAAAAATGTAAGAAAGAGGAATGACACCATGATCTGCAGACCGGCCTGTAAAGCATGATCGCATGAAGATTGGATCCACCCACCACCCCCGCCTCGCCTCCCCTCCCACCGATTTCTCCTCCCTTTGTAAACAAAAACCTGGGCTTCTTTGCCCTTTAGTGCTGCCAATTATTTACTTGGACGCAACTTATGATATTTTCCTAATGCAACAATCCAGACACAAACATGTGGCAATGTTCGGACTCAAGAGGAGGAGACTGACAGTTGAGGGGAGGGTGGCCGGGTGAGGGAGGTGGGGGGGTGGTGGGGTGGGGCCGTTTATCAACGGCTCTAATACAAAATTTCATACAGCAATGGAAAAGAATGATGATGGGTCGGGGGCCCAGATAGAAAGAAAAGCGTAGGCTAGGCGGGCAGAAACGACAGATTGTTGCCGACCTCATGCTGAAAGGCTTTTTGAGCAGGACCCAAGAATACAGGGCGGGGGGGGGTCAGTTGGCACCCGCAAGTTGAGGGCCAAAATATCTACTAATTTTCTGCAACTCTGAATGTAAGTTCAAACTTCAAACATCTGGTCTCTTCAGAGACATCTGATAATAAGAATAATAATAACTTCAAACATAGTTGGAGGGAAACCATATATGTTGCAAGTAATTAGCTATATTGAAGCTGCGATCAGTGTTTTTCTTTTTTTAATTTTTTAATAAAGCAAAAAAATTGATGAATTTTTTCTTTATAATATTTTTTTTCCTCCACAAATATAATCACCAAATAGAAAATAAAAATCACCTCAAAAAATCACTCACAGCATGTTCACATTTTTTCCCTATTTTCCTCTTTAAAAATTTCACAAAATAGCAAAAACAAATGTACCAAACAATCACCATTGCACAGAAGAGGAAGATGGGGAGAGGGAGGGAGGGAGGGAGTGGGGTAACCCTCAAGCAGGGTCAGCAAGACAAGTGGCTCTTAGTTATTACATATATGGGGGCCTGATGTTCTTTTAATATTTACATGCTTCCAAGGACAACAGACATTTGCACATGCACATGAAAACAAGGTGTGTGGTGATCTTGTGGAGAGCAAAGATACGTATTTGCCCGCACTTGTGCCGATAGTAGATATGTTTGTGAAGTGTGTGGTGAACAAAAGTGTTGTTTGACGGAGAGTCCGGGGGAAGTTGTTGTAGGCTGGGCAGTGGGGAGGGAAATCATGGACTCCACAAAGAGCCACAAAAGAGGGTATTGACTCAGTGGACCATTTGCTTTTTTGCAGGAAGAACACACACATTTTGCTCTGCTTCTTTCCTTTGGCCGACCAGTTCTAACAGACACACCAAAAGAAAACAATTGTGCACTTTGCCAAACTCCCTTGTCTGGGATTCGTTGTTTGATTTGGTATGGGGATTTTTATTTTTTTTAATTGGCCCACAAGTTTCATTAGAGAGACCGACAATAAGTTAACCTCTAAACATCAGGGCAGACGATTTGGTTCTGCTTTTTATTGTATATTTCTCTCTGACGTTTCCCGGGTTAACTCTGATGCAAGTTATTTGTTCACATTGTCGGCGGATTCAGAAGCAGCTTAGCATGCCTTAGCATTTTTAAGTACACTGATTGATGGCAATGTGCATGCAGGCAGTAGCTGTGCACACAATCTGATTTGTTTTGCCCACTAACAATTTGGATGGATGTTTAAATTGCTGACCTCACATGTCATAAGGGAGAATGATATCCATCACCTCTTAAGAGTTTGATGTGTTGATTTTCAAAGGATAGCAGCATGACATGCAATATTACAATAATGTCTACACATAATGATTTGGATGAAGTATAGTATTATGAAACTGAGTTTGGAGTTTGGACCTGTAAATATGCACAAAATACAATGATCTTCAAAAGGATTAATACAAATATGATTGCTTTCGATTGGTCAGCCATAATGATTGACCGATGTGAGGATAGTTGAATGATTTTTTATTATATGCTGTCCAATTTTTCATGTTTATGATTGGAGATGAGGAAATTAATTAACACTTCATGTTGGATGTGATAAACATTAAAAAAGGCCCAAATAAAAGGTGTGAGTGGACCCAATAAAGGGGGCATAGGCATGCTTTCATAGAGGTAAACAACTATTTTTTTCATTTAAATTTTTCATTACTATCAATATTAACCTTGGGAAGGCGAATTTGCAAATTTCATATGTTAAAGGTTAGATTGCTAGAAATGTCAAAGAGCACCATCACTTTCTGCCCTTAGTATCAAGGGCAAGAGGAATTCAACAATACATTGTCACCTTTTCAAAGTGTTTCAATGTTGAAGCTTTGCAAAAAAAAAACCTCCACACAAAACAGCCCGCCTAACCAAAGAAACACGAACGAACAGATTAACGCCAATAATGGTGTCCACTCAAACACAATTGAACACTCTATTATAAAATAATGTTTCATTTGCTATGCTATTATCCTGTTACCAAATGTATCGCACCATATGAAAATGAAAGAGTCCAATGCATGCGTTCCTTACAGCTTAATGTTTCATTTGTTTCAATGTTTTTCCTGCTAACAAGTCTATTACACAATTCAAAAATGAAAAGAGTCCAATGCATTTTGTTCCTTGTAAAACCATTGAAGTTCTCTATATGTTGTTCTTCCATATATACCATACTTATGACTTGTGTTTGACACTAATTAATTTCTAAGATGGCTAGCTGAAATTAAAGTAAAAAACTAAAAGCAATTTGCGAAAATTCTAGAAAATCCAATTTTTGTACAACTATTTTCATGAGTTCACAATGCACACATGAATTTTTTTCATAACCCATTAACAAATTCAAATCAAAAGGCATGTTTCCAAAAGTATAGACTTTTTAAATAAACTGGTGCTAGACTCATAGGTAAAAGAATTTTTTTGTGGTTCAACTTAATGCCCAATGGCACTATTGGCACAATATTTCAAACCTTCAATTCAATTGCTATATTCACATTAAATTTCACGTGCAGTTCTTTTTAGTACAATTGATTTGGGATTAGATGATCAAAAAATCAGATTTATTGGTCATGTTTTTAAATGTAAACATAAAATCTAGAATAAAACATTTGGCATGGGTTCGAATTGGTCTAAACTAACCTTTGCATATGTTTGAATTCAAAATTTCAAGTACATAAACAAAAAGTGTTTCTCAATAACACATTTTATGAAAGGAAGACACAACTAGCTTGTACTGAGGTACATGGCCAATAGTTGATCCTAGTAGCTTAGGTATGATAACATTATATATATATATATACACAAATTGATCTTGGTTTCTAATGAATCAGTTATACTAAATATCAACTTTCAAAAATGTTCAATGTAGTGTCTATACCTAAACAATTTATGATTACTTGAGTATATATATTTGACATGGTGAAATGATTTACTTCATCGCTCACACATGCATTGAAAGCAATTTGAAAGATTATTGGTAAGTTTGAAAGGATGGTAATATTTTCATCATTTGTTTCATAACACAAGAACAAGAAACCTCATTTGCACAACATTTGTAACTGGCAATACATTACATAAGAATGGGGTTTTGAAATAGTTTTTGTTAACCTTGGGAACCACATATTTGGTTTTGTATAATAATAAAATACATAATGTGAACTTGCCTTTGGGTCTTCCTTTCATCTTCTAATTTCTTTTTCAATCTCAAACTTTATTATTTGCAAAAGAAAAAAATTATTAAATCAGGGTGAAATGCAGTACCACAATATCTAATGCATTACACTCAAGTTATCACAAATTCGTCGTAATCTGATTTTCACCATCTCTTTTCTCCCTTTTTTAATTAATTATATATATATATATATATATTCCTTTCCCCCTTAATGACCAAACTCAAGATATTGATAGTTTGTTTTCTTCGCATTATGAATATCTCTAATATGTGTATATATGAAATATTTAATTTATTTCAATGTATTTCACCTTGTGTTTAGTTTTGGATAAGCTTTTGTGATAAGCAAATTACAGAAGATATGCCTACAATGAGTTACGCATACAATATACACTTATATAGGTTGAAAGCTCCCATAATGAACTAATAAGTTGATTGAACTATGAGAATCTATATATGCACACACACATACAAAGGTATGATTTAGCATTTGTTCTTGTGATCTGTGCAATGAAACTAGTATAGAAGTTATGTATTTTGAGTGTTCAAAATACGTAACCTTCTAGCTATAGTAAAATAGGTGACATATTGGGAGATTCTTCCAAACGCTTGAGAGCCAGTGCTTTTCGATACATGTACATGCACGTTTAGCTGATGTTGATTCTGAAAGGAGTCCCTTTCCGGAGGAAGGGAGAGTTCATATTCCACAATGTCATGCCACTCATTGGCACCTCTCGCGACAAGATTGGGAGTCAAATATCTCAATTGTTTGGCTAGACATTAGACTAGCTAAACCCATTCTGCAAAGGACTCAGCATGGTACATTTTAAATTCATCCGTTCAAGGTTTTGGCCTCATAGCATCTCCACCCACACCCCCTGTTTGGGCCTCTATGAGTGTTAATCACTTCCAACATACTGTGTTAATTGTTTTCCCATCCCCACCAAGGGTTTTTTGTTCCTTTTCTTCAAATTTGTGAGGTAGGTGGACTGGCCATAATCCACAACAGGACTTCACCAAATTTGGCTACAGGTCAAAGTGAAAGCAGAAATTTTTCTAAACCCTCACTATATTTTTTTGATGTGCTAGAACCTATTGTTTGCACCTGTCAAAAATAAATAAATAAATCATACAATATGGAAACTTTGGCCTTTTTTCCTAACAAAACCCTTTGTATGAGTGGCAGTCCTCTTTATTTGCCCCCAAGTGGCAAAAATAAATCATCACTAAAAGAAAGCCAATCCCCAACCATAAACATGAAAAAGTGGACAGCATAAAGAGATATACTAATCCCTCAGTTATGGTTGGACAATGAAAAACAATCATTTCATTTTACTTGAACTTTTAGAGGGCACTGTTTTTAGGGCATGTTCAAGTGTTCATTGGACTGCTATACTTCATCCAAAATATATTGTCAGGCCATCATAGTGTTGTGGTTGGAGATGCTCTCTTGCTATCAGTGAGCCAGTCAACTTGCAAACTACCAAAATACCTGAATAATTTTGGCATAAATTAATTTTTTTTGGTTTTGTGACATTTTTGAAAAAAAAAATTTTACTTGTGCTGAAATTTTTATAAATTTGAACTGTCAGGTCTGAATCACACACCTTAAAGTTCACGGACTTAAGATTGAGACATAAACTTAAAATTTTAGTGTTTATTATTTTTTATAATCATTACCTGCCAAAATTTTCAGAATTAAAAAATCAAATGTCAAAGTTAAGATTTAAAATTTAATTAATTAATTGACAGTTTGTTGCCGAATCCCATCAGGGAGTACAGTAATGTGCAACCTGCAATCGTAACATGTCAAATTTTCAACAAGTTGTAAATGTCAAGCACAAGTTACATATTAAGAAAATCTTTGTTTTCTGCCCATCAGGATTCAGGTGTATCTAACATTCCCTTGGGTGTTTCTTGGGTGATACATTCTGCTCTTGGGTGTGGCCATTTTAAACCCTAAAACTATTGAATGTTTAAATGGGTTGATTAGTTCAAAATCCTTGTTTAGTGTTAAGGGCAAATCACATGGTCCAATAAGTTTCAAATGATTGCATAAACTGGAGATCCAATTTATGTACATTTGACCAGGTGGGTATAAATGGCCATTGGAAAGTAGCATCCATAATCTTCAGTTCACAAATTAGGAAGGCTGAAAGTTTGTGAATGTTAGTTTTGGAAAGATCATTCCCAACTGTTAACTTACTAGGTAAATATACTTAGTGGCGAACTTACTAAGTAAACTTACTTTGTGACCTCTTGTAAATAGATTTTCAATAGAAACTGCAAATGATGCAATTCCTCAATCGTAAGTAGGATTTCTGAATTATTTGTATGACAATAATACCTATATCTTCCATGTGGAACAATTTGGAAGGCAAATCCATGACTTGTTTTTGCCACCCACCACTTCAGAAGGTGCTATAAATTGCTGGTTTCTTTGAAATTCAGCATTGAATTGTGCAGTTCTTAGATTTTACCAGTATTTGTGATTTCCCTTTATTCGAATTTTTGGATAGTAAGTGTCACTGGGGAGGTATTCCACCATTCACCCTTATCTTCTTAGGATCAAGTGCTTGCCACTGGCACATAGAACATCTTGAGGTCTAGCAAATAGTCTACAAAATTCATAACAATGTGGCAGAATAGCTACCAAGTTTCAATTTCATCATATAATGGCCACGTGTTAGACCTAACATAGGGCCAACGGCCATTTGGCAGATCCATCTCCCAATGGCCATTACGTAACACATAAAGGGCCTCAATCACTGATTCAGCCCATTTACACTCCACCCGTGATAGTCACCTAACTACCAATTCAGCCATTCGCCCTTGTGCTTTCCCCTCAAGCTCTATGGTGCTATCATCACCATCTTGAGGCCCTTTAAACTATGGATCAAGCTGTACATGGTGCATTTGGCGAAGTAAACTGTCACCGGGGCAGTCTGGCTCACCTGGTTGACTAGCTTACTGGGCAGAATGCGCTCATAATGGCCCTTTCTCTAGTACCTTTAAATGTTCTATAGAATGTATGTAGACATGCACAATTTAAATACACCCACATTTTGTAATTACATTTTTTTTCCTATAGATCCGCTTTGCTCAGTTGATTTGTTACACTGGCTTTCACATTTTAAAATCATGGCAGTTGCGTGTATAGAACAGACTGGATAAGCATACAACTTTTGGCTTCAATAGTGTTGTAACTTGTAACATTACTAAAATACAACAAAAACAGGCTTGCCATATGTCTGTGGCTCAACATACTAAAAATAGGATTCCATTTTGCCAGAAAGTTAGAGGGTGCTGGTTTCCATTTCAAAATAATATGTTCCTTAGAAGTACTGCACAGCTGTGACATGTGGTCCTGGAATGGAATGCCCAATAGTTATTCTCTTTGGTAGTGTGTCACAAAAATCCAATAAAAGATCCATGGCTGGAACCATCAAAGGGGAGATAAAAAGGGAAGGCCAAAGAAAGGCCAAAAATCACACAGCCTGCAAGATCCAAAAAAAAGGAAAGAGAGCTAATCTCTCTTGTGGTAGGAAGTTATGTCACCCAGAACTCCTCTAATGTCACCCGCATACAAATAATGAGATCTAATAGTAATGGGAGATCTAGAATAAGCATCATTCGTCAATGCAATCTTCCTCTTTATAGCAGAAGCTAAAGAACGTTGAAGAGAAATATTAGCACATTGCTTGAAAAATTGAATGCAAAAAGACAAGCACAATTACCTCCATATCGTCTATGGTGAAAAAAACACACACATTCTCTAATGAAACGATCCATATCACACCCAGGTGCATCATGCACCTCCATGGCCATTGGAATAAAATGGTGCCCCTCATGAAGCCTTCTATACTTGCAACTCTTAACAATGGCAATAAGTTTTGCAACTACACCTACTAATTGACTAATGACACTCAAAGCCACCATCTCCCACATCAAGTTAGTAACCACCACATTGACGATGAGGACCTAGTCCTTTCGGGTCATGTAGAAATTAACTTGTAATGAAACTCTTGACTTAAGAACATACCATCATTCTCTCCATACAATATGCCTACTCTCTCGAACGAAAACATACATGACATCTCGGATCACGTCATATATGGCTATCCGCTGACCTCCAAATGGGCAACGAGCTAAATGGGTGTTAGATGCGTCCAACCCGTGTCCACACTATCACATGAGAAGATTAAATGTCAAAGGTTAAATCAAACCGAAACAAAAACACAACGTTGAAGTGAAAATAGAATGTGTGATGCAAAATGAATGGATAAATGGCCTAACAACTAGCCATGGCCTTACCCCCTTGTTCAAATAAAAATGAATGTGAGCTTTAGATGTTGAGAAAATGGAATCATCCTTCAAGATAAACCTAAGGGATGTGTCGTGGTGGATGTCCATCAAAAATGCATGTAGACTTGCATGCTAGTAACCACTAAACTTTTTTTTAAAAGGTGTTTCTCCCTAGTTACAGGAGGAAGGCCATCTTACATTACACGTAAACATGACTAAAACATGTGTGGGCCCCCTTCAACATGATAAACATACTCCTCCAAAATGGGTTTATCAAAAATATGAAATTTATAACACAAATATAGAACAACCAGAACCCAACGCCTTACAAAAGCAAATGTGGCACAATCCCTTATAGAAAAAAGGCTTATACCACCAAAGGATATTGGTAGTTGAGCCTGACACCTCACTAACGGGCCCTGAAAAGACTCCCAAAATCCTAAACCCATAATGTCCTCACATACTTACATCATTTTCCTATCAAAACTTGCTAAAAGATATAGGAAAGAAAAAAAAGGAAGTAATGTCCATGTGAAATAAGAAGGTTAATGAGTTACACATGAAAACAAAATGCCCCAAACAACTTATCCTAGGAAAGGAAAATCATCGATATGTGCCATGTCATGAAATAAAGCCTCATCCAAAGAATGGGTGGCAAAGTCTTGAAAACCCATTAGCACACCCAAAATGCATAAGCCATTTGTGACCAAAATGCAGCCCTAAGGAACCTTTATGCTTGGAAAGATCCCAAATGAACTCCAAAGCTTGCATTTTGACACCCTAACCCTAAGCCCAACTAGGGCTGATTGGGTTGAGAGGTGGTCAAAGGTGCGGGTAATTCAATCAAAGGCCCCACAATGTGGATATCTTGCACAAAGGATGGAAAGACGCAACAGGGGGCCCACATGATGGTCTCTAAAAGAGCTCAAAAATGGGCCAAAACAAATAAAGGACCTCCTAGGGGATCACCCTACTTCGTGCCTGAAAATGATTCAATAATGGTGACCTCTTCCACATGCTACCCATGTTAGTAGTAAAGAAAAGAATGAGCACCATAAAACAACCTAATAAAGGGGACAATGCTCGTGAAAAGCCCCCCGGCATCACACAACTTTTTTAAAATAACAACTTGAGAAACGATTTTTAAAACGTTTTTGACATCGACATGCATCATGGCCCAATTAAGGTGTAGGTCAAAGAGGGCTCGAATGCCAAAAGGGATGGCCTCACATCCTCTAAGGGTCGATGCTCCAAACTGATGGGGGAATAGGTGCTCCTAAAACGGCCTTCAAATTCACTTCAAACAAAGGACATTCAAAACATATAGACAAAGACCTTCAAAGTTTCTTAAACTTCAATTAGACATTAAAATTTCAATTTAAAATCAGATTGAAAAATATGATGCTTCAACCAGATTTAGACATACAAAGTCAAAACTTTCAAAAAAATTCAAATAGATTTAAACATAAACTTAAAAAAAGACAGACCAACTCAAGAGGACTCAATGATGCACTCCCAACTCCTTGAAAGACTCAAATGTGAGTCCAAGTAGAAAACAACATAAGAAGGAGGAGTCGAAGCACGTTCCCTAGCTCAAAGCACTTTAGAGGGGTAGAAGGGCGTGTTGGAGCTTCGAGATGGGACTAGGAAGAGTTGACAAGCTTCACTCACTCACACGGACTTGCACAAAACCAACACAACGTGATTAATGCATAGTTGGAGCACCTTTGGTGTTAAGACAAGCCACGAGCAACACGAACGCACAAGGTTCACCACGGCCCGGACTTGGGAGAAGCCACCACCTTCCCCCTTATAGTATACTCTACACCTTTCCACGGGGCCCACATCCAAATGGCTTTTTGTCCTAGGACTCCCAAATGGGAATCCCAAAATCGCCAAGGTTGGGACTCCCACGACTTTGGGGTGCCATAACTTTGCGTGCAAACTTCTAATTAAGATGAAGTCTAAAGCAAAGTTGTAGCCCTCATCAAGAACTTTTTCCAATGGTATGTCACATGCCATCTGCACGCACGAAAATTGGGTCAATTCCCAACTTTTAGTGGTCGAGAGTCAAATTGCCAATTTGACTTCCGGCCCTTCTTTTGGCCATAACTTGTGTTTCAAATGTCCAAATGAGCAATGCGAGCCCATTTCAGACATTTGTGTTCCAAGAGCTTTCCAATGATATAAAGAACACCATAAGCCATTGAGTTTTGGCCCTGAATCGCTCTCTGAAGTTTCGGGAGTCCACCAGGGCTCCATCTCCCAAAGTGGGAGTTGCCTTGGGAGTGTGAAGGTTCACTCCCTCACACTTTCCTACACTCCCAAGAGTATGTGATGTGACTCTCGGGCTTTCTTTCGGCCCGCACCCTTGCAACCCCTTTGCATTGGTCGCAAACCCAAAGCTAAGGTTGTGACACTCAAATAGACATAGTTTCTCTAACCCAAACATAATACAAAATACACAAAATCATACGTATTCAATGTTCATTGTTCAAACATAGACTCAAAAAGACTTTGACAAACACAAATTCATAAACTCTCTTAAAATGTATATAACTAAAAAAACACAAAATCAAACATAGTCACTCCTTAGAAAAATATTCAGATTCATACGTAGACATCTGACAAAAACTTAAATAGACACAAATTCACCAACTCTCTAATTTAAACAAAATTAAAATTACACAAATCACACATATTAATTACTTAAAAACAAACCCAAACTCATAAAGACATAAACAAACACAAACTCAAACAAACACACATACACATAATCAAAGAACTCAATAAAATTGACAAACAAAACTTTAATGACGTATCATCAACTCTAATATTTTAATTTCTTTAACAAAAAACCACCCAACTTTGACCAAAAGTTGTCACTGTCAAGATGACCCTAAACCATCTCCATTATAACTTAATTCAAAATTCGCTTAGGTTTTTGTTCCTTCTAATCATCAAAGCATGCGTTGAATGGGAAGGTGTTTAGAATGAAAAATGTTTGGGAATACATCCCAACAATCATATGCAAGTGTTCATTGAAACGATACCTCAATTTTGACTTTATGAAAAATAAGGTGGAAAATGTTCATTCATCTTCCACTAACCCCAACATTTGCATTATTGCTATCTCTACCAACTTGAAAATTTCCAATAATGAATGCCTCAAGATGTAGCAGGCCTCCAATGTTCTCCAAAGTCGTGTCAAAGGATTACCATGAAATGGAACCTCCATCATTGCAATAGCATTGGACTTCATAAAAATCTTGAATATGCTAGCATGCATTTCAAGACCACTTATGAATAAAATGCATGGACAAATCTTGGCCACTTCCAAAAATGTACTTGAGTCTAAAAGTTTGATAGGTTATAAACATTGCTCAATGCAGTAATGTGATTTGATCAACTCCAGATGACGATTGAAATTATCTTTTACATCAACTTGAAGCCAATACTGCAAATCTAGCAAATTCCCATAATGTCCATGATATAAAATACTAGGAACCTTGAGCTTAATTCCAAAGTCAATGATTCTATTGCAATTGCATATAATACCATTCAAAGGACAAGTGACTACCAAGTTATGAACTCTAGCCAAGCATCAAGATTTTTGTGGCAAACCTTGAAAGTAGTAGAAAAAAGGTTACAAATAAACTCAAACATACTTTTTTTCCTACTACTTTCAACAAACTTCTAAGCTTACAAAATGGACTAAGATAGATTTTAACAAAAACAAACTCAAACAAAAACTCACAAATAAATTTTTTTTCTATAGAATCCATATTCAAGTAAGCTTAGGCAAACTTTAGCAAAGTCAGACTTGCATAGAAAAAAAATTACAAACAATTGTTTTTGAAACAAATCCATCCAACATCATGCAAGGTTATTTTTTAATGTTTTTTTCAAAATATAAGGTTATACTACATGAGTTTTCTACAGACTCAAACAAACTTAAGTAGACTGAAGTAAAGTGAAACAGATGCAAACATACAAAAATGTAAACTAATTCAAACTTACAAAAAATTTAATTGACTAAGACTAACTAAAACAAAGATTTGGATTCAAACATACTAAATTTATACAAATTCAAATACTTGATAAAAGATTAAGATAGATAAAAATTAAAAAAACATGGAAAAATTCAAACATAATCATTATTCAAACATATTAAAATAAAAAACAACTTTAGACAAACTCAAGCATACACATATTCAAACAAATTTTAATAAATACATATTCAAAATGGGTTCAAACAAAAAACTTGAGCAAGATGCCTTTGTAACATCCATAAGACCCTTGAAATTTTATGAGTCACCTAGATCTTTTGGCCAGGGGCATTTAAACATGTAGCCTAGAAAATGAAACCCATAGAATCAAAACATAAATATTCAACACCCAAAGTGTTGAGGTCCAAAGAATTTGCTTTCTACTTCATATGCATTGTGTTGTGAGTGCAATCAACCAAATCATGGAACTTTTTGAAAAGATCAAATGCATACTTTGTGGCAAGATCTAAATAATGAATATATAATTATCCTTGGCAAATTTTGATTGTTGCAACATAATCACAAACAAAAACATCCCTCTTCTATGCAGATTTGATTAGTCCATGGATAGTTTCCAACATCAACATCAAACAAGAAAGGGAAATGAACAAATCCACATCACAAAGAAGCTTGAAATTCACCTGGGCAACCATAAAAAATGGACTATCTTCAACCATCTTTGCAAACTAATGGCATGTACATGGAAAGAAACCATTTTGTTGGACTGAGCAAGTTAATACAACATGTTCTTACATATTGCAAGATTTTGTTCCCCTTTACTTTCATCAAACCTACAAGTTTCAAAAACTCAAGGTGTTTTTTTGGGCTATGAAAAAAATAAAAAAATGATTGAAGCAAATCTTCTATGCACTTCACAACAAGGATATGAGATAACATTTGCATCGCTAAATTGGTGTGTTGTGCCATGCAATGAATGCCATTGAAATGGGGAGCAAACTTATTTTGTAATTGGTGTGTAACGCCATTTCTCACCCCTTGGAAAACATTTACACCATCAACACCAAACGATAACAATCTTGCAACAACATTTGCATCAAAAACACCTACATGTTTTTTTAAAGCATCCACAATCACTTTAATCAGATTATCAAAACCCCTTCTTTCAATGACATGTTCTAAAGAAATTAGTAAAAATAAACAACACCAATTTTGTGCAACATAACAATTAATTGTAATCCACAATTGGTTATCAATCATGGTGATTTCATCACAAGAAATAACAACATACCTTGAACGTGCAACAATCTCTCACATTTTGTTAAGCATTTGCTTGTGTAAGCATTTGGCCATGACCCAACCAGTAGAATCACTTCAATGATTTTAGGGTTCACGGGAACATTGAAAAAAGAAAATAATGATTTCATGGCCTCAAATTCCAACATTGGACATCCCTATTGTAACAAATGCAAATTGTTGCCACTTTCTTCTTTTTTCCCCCTTCAAGCCTCCTTAAATCATTTGTTCCACAATGGAAATACAACTTCATTGAAAGTATGTTACTTCATTCTTGGCATGGCTACATTTCTTGTTCACGTAAAATTCCCTTTCCTTCTTACCCAAATGTGGCATATTTCGAACCACTCTTATCTTTCCCACATGTTTATCGAGCGTGTCAAATTTAGGACCCAAGATGACATCCCTTCCCTTCATAGTCAAACGCACAATGCACTTCACATGATTAGTATCTCCAAGATCACTCTTGAGCATTTCTGCCCATGAAAATTCTGCAACCCAAATCTTTATGCACTTGCGAGAAACATCGTAAATGTTTTTAGATTTCTTTGACAATGGCCCATCTTCTTAGTTTGGCAAAACCTGAATCTTAGATAGGTTAGGTGCAACAACAAGAATGAATGTTAGTAAAACACTCAAGCACACCAATTGCACAATAGGATTGTTGCACCTTGATTTCAAGTTTGATTCAACCTTGCTACCATTCAAGTTTGCTTCAGAAGATGACATTGTTTTAAACTTAGGCAAGATCACCAAAGGAAATGCGTCATCAGAATTGCAGCTAGATTTGAAGAAAAAAGGTAGCATAGTGTTTGTTACTTCATGTTTCACACTCCATGTTGAAGCCATTGCATTCACACAACATGAAACAAAAATAATCTTCAAAAAGAATTCATGCACATTTTGCACGATGCACGATGCACAATGCATAAAGTCTAGACACAAATGGTCAAAACATAAAGTCTAGATTATTTGATGTCTACATAATCACATAATCACCAAGCCTCGATTCTCGATTGTTGATTCACTTAGTTTTGATTCTCAACTCACTAACTCATGATTCCCAACTCATTAAAAAAGCAAATTCAAGCTTTAGTTCATGATTGAGAAAATGTACGAAAAACAACAAAGGACTTTAACACTCTAACGTAAATTTACAATGCTCACAACTCTAAAACAACAAACGACAATGTAAGACACTCCAGTGCATTGTGCAATGCTTATCACCTAATTCTTACTGCTTAGAAAATAAACAAAAAACATTAACATAATTTCCAAAAAGAAAACAAGGAGAAAAGGAAAACATTGTTGTATTTCAAAGTTTGGCATTCATAGTGTCACACATCAATTTGATGACAAAAATGGTGCAATGGCACACTCCACTACTTCACATCAATGCAGAAGCTTAAAGCTCTAGCCTCCTCCACTCCTACTCCTAATATCCATTGTCCAACATTCATGGTGATGGTTTCTCCATAATCATTGCAAGGATTGGCAATAGAAGACAATAACCTAACAACCTTTTTGGTGAAGGATCCATCATTCATGGAATTCATTGGTGATTGATTTAGATTTGATGGTGCAAGTTGGTGATAGGTTCTACATCACAACTAACTAGACTAGGTGATATATGTTAGGATTTCCATCGCACTATGGTAATCAAGCTTTACAAATGTGACGGTATATGGCGATTTTATTTTATTCTATCCTTTTTTTCCTTTAATGGATTTCACAGGGCATTTTCTTCCATTGTTTTCTGGCGATTTTTAGCCAATAAAAAAAGGTTGATTGGAAATGACTATGTCAACACATCAGTAAAAGGTTTGTTGTGCAAATGAAAGAAACATGTGGAGTTCTTCATGTATTTATTGGAAATCAACTATTTAAAGTATGGATGGAACAACATTTCATATTACATCATGGTCCCCATATGTTCATCGACCCATGTGTGCATCTCAAGAAATGGATGCACAATAGGTCAATGTTGGGTTGTATATATACATAACAAGGGAGGCTTGTTACTAATAGATGGAGGAGCCTTAATCAAACTCAAAATGGTAGTGGCGATATTGCTAATGGTAGGCAAAATTTGGGGATGACTTATCATGTCATGAGCCATGACCCCACTCCTAAACCTAAACATGAAAGGAAGCAAGTTCAATCAACTTCAAATGTCTCTTTTAAAATAATGTTGAAAGAAGGTATGTTAGTGCACATTTTTTTAACATGCAATCTTGAAGGTTTGAAAATTAAAATGCCCAAAACTTTGACATTAGCTAAAGGAATGTTAAATGAAAATGGGGTTTTGAAGTAAACTTCAACACCAACTAAAGCAATGTTAAAAGAAAATGGGGTTTTGAAGTGAAATTTGACAGCAACTAAAATAATGTTAAATGAAAACGGGGTTTTGAAGTCAACAAGGAAATTGAATGGGGATCAAGTTATGCATTTGTGGGGTTGCATTGAAAAACAAATGGCTTGGAGTTGGTAGGCTAAAAATTCAAAAGTTGATGTGACCTCAAAAGAAAGCCCTAGAATATGGGTGTCATTGGCCATGGTGGCGAAGAGACTAGAAAAGAATTGAATTGTGGTTACCCATAACATTCAAAAAAGGGTAATGGAAACCAAAAGCCCGCCTAAATGATCACATTCTTGATTATAATGAGTGAAATATAAAGGGGAGGCAAACATGTAGAAAGTACAAACAAAAAGAATAAATTTATGGGTCAAATCCAAATCGGCACATCCATTGCCATGTCATCTTCAAGGTCATTACAAGCAATTTTTTTGAAAAAAAAATCAACTATATTATTATTTATGGACCAACAACTAATATGCAATTAAATTTCAACTTGGAATTTGAAATTTGAAAATCTAAAATTTGGTAAAATATACAAAAGCAAGTGACATGTGGTATTGAGTTCATAATTTTTTTCCATTGCATCATCAACTCTCATGCACCTATGTTTGTTCTTGAAATGAACTAGAAAGGAAATATATATATATATAAATTTGTGATTTTTTTTGTTTTTTATGATGTAATTATCATATATGCTACATCATTTTAATTTTTTTTCCTTTTTGGTTTTCAATTTACAACTAAAGATGAAAAGTTGTTGCAAGTCTTATTGTTCATTTCAAAAATGTGAAGGCTTGGAGTTCCATCAATGTTTTTTTGTTTACTTTATTCAAAGAAAAATGGTGTTCATTTTGTTTACAAATCAACTTGTGAGATGCTACTTATAATGACAAAGGATTTGGGAGAAGTGAAAAATTTGTTGTCGACAAACATGTGGTCTTTTTTGTGTTTAAACATTTGAATCTTGGTGTGAAAGGTGAAGTTGAAATAACATTACTTTTTAAAACACAAATGTTATTTTGTGCATTTATGATTATTTTCATAATTTTGTGTTATAAGGCCTTATTGATAATGTTTGAGTTGATTAAAATCAAAGTTGTATATACAAGGTAACTTGGTTTTTAAATAAAAATGTTAATTATGTTTGAAAATATAATCTTAAAATAAAATGCATATGATGTTATACAATTTTGCTAGGTTGCCAATAATTATTTCACTAAATGTGTTGTGGTTGTTGTGTAATAAACCAAAGGAAAACTTGTAAAAAAAGAAATGCCAAACAAATTGATGAAACAGAAACCAACTATGGTGAAATTTAACCTCAATATTCCAATTATGCAATGCATTTTGTTTTGAAAACCACCATTGCATGCAAATGTAGGTTGTAGTTTAGTATGTGTCAAATTACAATCTATTATTATTTTGGAATTATTTTGTGATAAATTCATTATCAAAATTTATGTATGTTACTTGTTAGAACAAAGTTATGACACTACAATTATAAAATAGTTTTATTTAGGTTGAAAATATGGAGATGTAAATATCTTCTAAATTTATCTATATGTTATCGACTTCATTTCACATATGATAATGTTGAATATAAAAATATGCCAAATTTCAAAAGCAAACAATGTGGAATGAAGGAATTGTGATTTATTTGATTTCAACAAAATAGAAAAAGACATCTCACAAAATGAAAATACAATCTATGTGTTTTAAATGAAAATATTTGATTGTTGAAAGTTTATCATCTTTGTGATGATCTTTTGTATGGGAAGAAGAAAACCTTTGACATACATAACTTGAACATTATGGATTTATAATCAATTTATACTTTGATTGTAATCAAAATGAAGATTTTATGTATCACAATTTGCACAACTATAATGTGCATGCAAAGGTTATTGGGCATGAAGGTGGAAAATAGTATCATGACATCACAATATTTGCAAAATTACTAAAGAATACAATTAGAATTCCACGTAACTTACAACATGATACCATTGCCAAATCTTTAGTTGTTAAAAAATTTCAAAAACTATTCCAAATTAATAGTTTTAGTCACAAAGTAATGTTTTATCAATTTCATAATAGTTTTTTTTAATCACAAATAGTTACAAGTTAATATCATGAATGTGTTTTAAAGTTACAATTTAGTTGGTTTGCAATACTAAATTCTCATCCATAATGTTGATGAACAATGATCCATGTAAACACCACAACAAAGTGGGTTGATTTTTTTTGTCAATCCAATGTGGCACATGATCCACACACGCACGATGTTAGCACCAACTCAAATTTCCATGTCAATGTGACATCAAAACTTTCAACTTGGACACTTACTTATAATTGAGTTGCATGTATTTCATGATCACATTTGTTATGACATGTTTAGGGCAATTAATGTAACTCATTCGATAAGACTAACAATGTAGAAACACTTGGAATTGCAAATGACCTTTGTAACTAGAAAATTGAGTTGTAAGGCAAGTTACAAAACCCCATTTTCTTTCAATGATGTCTAAATAAACCTTGTTAGGTGAATTCACAAACATAAGATGTATATGGCATTCATTGGGGAATGGAATTTAAACTTTTAAAATTAACTTTGAATGGTGTAGGGTTTGAAATTATGCCTAGATGACCATTTGAAGGATTGATCGGGTTTGAAAAATGAGGCATCATAAGGTCGAGTGAAGTTGGGCCTTGAAAAAAAAGGGGGTCGATATGAGATGATAAGGGAAAGGGGTCAAGGCAATGAAATAATTGGAAGTAAAAGCAAAACACACTACAAGAATAGAAAGTAGGGGTGATATATGTACCCTTGTGTCTTGGAGCAATTCCAAATGACAACATGCCGTGATTTCACATCAATCTTTTACATCTGGTCATTAAACCTTGTTTGTCTATTAACAAACATGTTCATTCAGAGGGCCAAATATGTCCAATCCATTGTTATGGATTTGTTCTTGACCATGTTCAAATTGGTTGAAATCCAACAATCATCCAAATTATTGATGAACTTTCTTTTTCATGAATGAAAAATTCAAAAAGACAAAATGAAAAACAAAAAATGCTTTGGATTACTTTACATTCTCAATGTTTTCTAGTGGTGTTCTACAAATGGTTGGAATAGAAAGCAAGCACAAGCTGGTGCAAAAAAACTGGGTCTTGGGAAATGAATCCACATGTATTGTCTAACTTCAAAAGTTTGGTGGGCCATGAAGTTTGAACCATTCAGGAGTGGAGAATATCTGGCTAGGAGCCAAGTAGTAGTGGACAAATAGCTTTGGAACTTTGAGAAGAATAAAAAAACCAAAAGCAAAAGGGTGCTGTAGAATACCCCCAAGTAAGCAAAGAATTGTTTTGTGGTCGTTGGACTTGTGCCCCATCAGCTCAACAAATCATGTTTTGCTCATCTTCTTATGTAGATTTGTCCTATGTGAAACTCACATAAGTAATTCTCAACAACAAAAATGTCTCGAGTCCAAAATCTATGTTTTTGTGACACTACAATCACACACGTCGCACAGATAGCTCAATGCTCAATTTGGCTGATACTCAAGGTATGTGATCGTGGGATCCATTCTCATAACTTGGTGTATGCTCAAACTTTGCTACACGTTAATTTGTTGTGGCAATTGGTGGACCCACCAACATAGTAATAATGTTTCTTTCCGGGCATCCTTCTCTTGCTTTCTTTCTTAAAGAAAGAAAAATGAAGGATAGAATAGAACAATGGGCAAACTAGGTCAACTCCCTGGGGCTTCTGAGGAGAAGTACAAATGATTGTCAATGCACATTTAACTTTGTTGCTCTGCTTGGCATGAATCTTTCATATGACTGATGAAGATGGGCCAATTTAGATTTGTGTGTGACCCATTTAGGAAAGAATGAAGTACGCAATCGATTTACTGTTTACATGCTTGCTAAAGTAGGTTTTGGGCATTCCCCACAGATATTGCATAGGGGTGAAATGTCATGTGGCTAAACACAGCAGACATGACTTCAACACCAATGGGGTCATATTTTTTAATTAGAAATTAATCCGCCTATGACATACCTAGTTGTTTAATAAGTTAGTTAAACAATAGAGTTATCTGGGATGTAAGAAAAACACAGCGCCAGAACCCTGAGTTTGGTCATACACAGGGCGAGATTTTTTTAAAAACCTGCATAAAAGTACATTACCATTCTACAGTGGATGAAACTCGGAAAACCATCAATTTTGGTGGTAAACTGAGGATCGTCCTGTCTTTCCTTTTTCATGAGCAACTCCATTGCTGCTACATATATTTTCACTACTCCTAACTATACAACTACTATAATTAGTCTCGAACCATGTGCACTAAATGCTGAGTTTCAGCATTTGATACTGAGATTTAATAAGATGTCTCTACTTTGGGGATACCACTGCAAGAGGCTATAGGGGGTGAAAGGAGGCCCAAAGACAGGGTGAAGACAGGGTTACTATACAAACAGCTCTAACGTCTTTCCTAAGTTTTTGTAGTTTACAATTGTGGAACTAAAAAGAGGCAAAAGTGTGAGGCAACAAAAACTGTTTAGTGTTTGGTCACATTGGGGAGTGGGGACGCATATGAAGAGAAAATTAAGCAAGGAAAGAAATATGTTGCTGCCAGGTCCATGCAAGACCAAATCCCCCATACTCAGGAGTAGAAAACTAGATACCCAACAGAGAAGCCCAACAAGTATTCCAGAGTCACCTGCCTCAAGATGAGGTCTTGTACAGTGTTGGACAGGTATTTGATTTTGGTAAAAACCATTGATTCTGGGTAAAATATGTCAGAATTAGAGAACCTTCAGTATCAGCTTTTTGGGAGGGCGAAAAACCCCAAAAAATCAGACTCAAAGAACTCCTGGTTCAGGTCGTTCCTTAACAACCTCAAGGCACCAAGACTTTTCATGAAAGACACTGTAAAGAACTGGAGATTTCACACATGGTTATTTGATTTTTCAAAATTTTGAGAACCGTGGTTATATATGAAAATCCGTTCATTTTTTGAGAATTGTGGCAATCAATCATAAGAACTGCCCAGATAACCATGGGGGATCTGCTTCTGGATTTCATACCCACATGACACTGGTCTTGTATGCAACAAACATGCCTTTAGGTTCTTCCCCTTTAGTTAGTAATATAAGTAATTACTACTAGTACAGTGGAAGACTGTGCCGGGCTTCCAAGTTTCCAGGGATCTACTTGCCTACCAGAACTCAGCAGAGGATCCTATGATCATATCTACTTATGGGTTGCTATTATATTTGTCTGCTTCTTCTCTGAAGTTTTAATGCCCAAGCGCACTATATATAGTATATAGTATATGCTGAAGACCCAACTTTCCTTGTTCCTCACATAGGTTGAAAAGCAAGGGTTCTGGGCTTCCTAGGGACCAGAGTGAACTAGCACCCACCAGTGAACCATCCACTGGATGCGCATTATGACTCAGTTGTGGGTGAATCTCAACTGAGGTAAGATCTGTTTTCACCTTTTGTAACTCTTTCTGTATAAGAAGTAGGTACTATATATATATGTAGTTAGATATGTAAGAAAATAAGCAAATACTAGGTAAGTAGATGTTTTATAGACTACTGGTGGGTGCCCGTGGCTGAAGGCCATTGTGAAGCCCCCTGTGTGAAATCCAGGTCCCAAAATTGAGATCTCACATCCTGAAAATCACGTCCTAAAAGTTTTCAGGTTTCGGTCTTGGAAACCACGAGTGTAAAAATCCAGGTCCCAAAGTTGAGATCTCAAGTCCTGAAAACCATGTCCTGAAAACCATATCCTAAAATTTCCCAGGCCCCAAAGTTGAGATCCCAAGTCCTGAAAAGCATGTCCTGAAAACCATATCCTAAAATTTTCGAAAAGTGACTGCTGATAACTTCCCTCAGTGGGTGTTCTCTGGAGCAAAAGTTGCCGAGCTTCGTCACAGACAGTCCGAACCGGACCCGGCCCGTCACCCCGTTCTTCACGTCGGCTATCCCGGGTTTCTGTTCCACGCTAGAATGTCCTAACCTAATTTCCTCCAATAGCTTTGCTCACAGACTGGGAACAGGAAATTCCGCCCTCCGATTAGCGCCGGGCCCGGTTTCTTTAAACCCGAATTCCATCACAGACGGACGGACGTAGTGAATTTATATATAAGATACATAGGCAAGGGCTTTTGTTACCAGTTTTGGGTCAGTAAACTGTTGATTTTTGGGTATTTATAAGGTATATATATGTGTATATATATATATGACCACTGGACATTGTTTTTTAAAAAACTTGGCCTTGCTTCTAACATGGGCTTTTCAAGAAGTTGGTACCTAGCCCCACTCATAACTAGACCTTTTATAAGCTCAAATACATATAACCATACCCGAGTTAGGGGAAAATGACCCAAATTCATATCTTTTTAATACTCATCTTATACCTTTATAGTAAGGTTAGGGTTTTGGGTTTTGTAGTTTCCAATCTTTGTTTGCTATTTGCATTTTTTATGGGGATCCATTTTTTTTGCTATGCACATGGTGGGGAGAGGATGGCCTCACATGATGTTGTGCGAGATATTTTTGTAATCATGTGAGAGATGCGAGATTTCATGTTTCCCAAAAGCAAACCCATGTCTTTTCACTCTTTGCTCTATAGTCTTCACGCTATTGAATTGACATTGTGTTATCAGTAAATGGTGTCTGTACATTGGCAAACCTTGTCATTGCCAAACCTCACTCGAGTTGAAGAGGTCAATGGTTTCATTTGGTTTCATGGGTTGTTTTTTTCATGGGGTTGCGATGATAATTAAAGTTCAATGGTTTTTATCACGATCAATTCCCAACGAACATGTTTTTCCCTCTAGCTGTAAAAGTTTTTAGATGTTTACACCAAAAGTGAACATATTTTTTAATCAATCTGCCAACATGGCATGGGGAACAAAGGGCATTGGAGGCCCTCTTCTATCAATTTGACGCACATTTTATGGTTGTTGCAACCCTAACCTTGGGCTTGTGACCAAGGCAAGGGCTTGCAAAGCTTGTAGGCCAAGAGTGAAGCCCAGGAGTCACATTTTATGCTCCCGGGAATGCATGAAAATGTGAGGGAATGAACCCCCACACTCCCAAGTGAACTCCCACTTTTAGAAGGCGATTTTAGAGGTAAAAAATCATTGGATTGAAAAGTTATTTATATTTTTGGAAAGTTCTTGGAATGTAGATGTCTAAAATGGGCTCGTATGACCCATTTGGGTGCTTAAAACATAAATTATGGGCAAAAGAAAGGTCGGGAGTCAAATTGTCAATTTGACTCCCGACCATTAAAAGTAAGGAATCACCCTGATTTCCTTATGTGCAGGTGGTGTGCCACATACAGTTGGAAAGATCTCAACAAAGGCTATAACTTTTCTTCAAACCTCATTTCAATCAGAGGTATGCACACAAAATTATGGGCCCCCAAAGTTGAAAGAAACCTTATTTAGGGATTTCGGTACTCCAATTTGGGAGTCCTGAAACAAAATGACATTTGGGTGATGGCATTGTGGTGAAACACAAATAATACTATAAAGGAGAAGGTGGTGGCTTCCCCCATGTCCGGTGCATGGTGAGTCTTGTGAATTTGTGTTTGCCCGTGCTTCATCCGTGCATCAAAAGTGTTCGAACTATGCACTAACCAACTTGTTGTTTGGTTTGTACAAATTTGTGTGAATAATTGACCCACTTTTCAATCATCCCAGTCCTAGAGCTCCAATGTCACAACCCTAGCTTTGGGTTTGCGACCAAGACAAAAGGGTTGCAAGGGTGCAAGCCAAGAGAAAGCTCGGGAGTCACATACATACTCCCGGGAGTGTAGGAAAGTGTGAGGGAGTGAACCCTCACACTCCCAAGGCAACTCCCACTTTGGGAGATGGAGTCCCGGTAGACTCCCAAAACTTCAAAGAGCGATTTTAGGGGTCAAAACTCAATGGCTTGTGGCATTTTTTATATCATTGGAAAGCTCTTGGAACGTTTATGTTTAATATGGGCTCTCATTGCTCATTTGAACATCTGAAACACAAGTTATGGCCAAAAGAAGGGCCAAGAGACAAATTACCAATTTGACTCCCGAACAGAAAAAATCAGGAATCGACCCAATTTACTTGTCTACAAACAATGTGTGACATACCGTTGGAAAGCTCTTGACAAGAGCTACAACTTTTCTTTAGATTACACCTCGATTCGAGGTCTGCTTGCAAAGTTATGGGGCTCCAAAATTGCGATAGTCCCAACTTGGGCAATTTCGATTCGAAACTCCCATTTGGGAATCTCAAGACAAAAAGCCATTTGGATGTGGGTCCTATGGAGAGGTGTAGAGTATACTATAAGGGGGAAGGTGGTGGCTTCCCCCAAGTCCGGGCCGTGGTGAATCTTGTGTGTTTGTGTTGCCCATGGCTTGTCTTAGCACCAAAAGTGCTCCACCTACGCACTAACCACCTTGTGTGGGTTTTTTGCAGGCCCGTGTGAGTGAATGAAGCTTGTCAATTCTTCCTAGTCCCATCTCGGAGCTCTAGCACGCCCCTCTACCCCTCAAAGTGCTATGAGCTAGGGAACGTGCCTCGACTCCTCCTTCTTTCGCTGTTTTTTACTTGGACTCACATTTGAGTCTTCCAAGGAGTTGGGAGTGCATCATCCAACATGCCCCTCTACCCCCAAAGTGTTACAAGCCAGGGAGTGCACTCCAACTCCTTCTCCTTCCATTGTTTTCACCTTTGGACTTGTAGTTGAGTCCATTAAGGAGTTTGAGAATGTGTCAATAGTGGCATTACAATGTGCGTATGCAATTTTTATTTTGAGATGTGCTATTGTAGTAGATGAGGGTCCTTTTATGCTAGGTGTCCTTTGAAAAGGTCCTCCCCTTTCCTTATTTGATATGTTTCTTGTGATAAGAAAGGGTTCAAGAACTTGATGTTCCCTTTGTGGTTCACTTTTTTTTGGCAGATTCTTTGAATTTTTGGACGTGGGTCCTTTCATTGTGTTCTTTGTATTCCCTTTTTTTTTGGTTGCTTTGATTTATTTATGAATAGCATGGTTTCATCATCATTATTTTTTATGTCTCCATCTTTCGCAAGTGATTTTTGATTTTACAAAATGCAATGTTCACTTTGAGTTTCTTACAATGCACCATCAAAACTATAAACAAAAGCTACTAACTATTGGAGCTTTTTAAGAAAAATCAAATTCTTTCAAGGGAACATGGTGAATATAGAGCCTGGTGAAATAAATAAAATAAAATAATTCTAAAGTTTTACAACCTCCTTTGTGTTAAAGTTGCATTACATTAGTTTTTATTTTTTACATTATCATTTATTCATTGGTGAAAAGTAAAGAATTTTATGAAAGTTGTAAAGGTGGGGAAGGACAAAGGTTTTCAACATCTATGGTGACTTTGATTATTGATAGCGTTTTTGCCTTTCTAGTCTTTGATATTGGAGTTTTGTTGTTTGTTGTTTTTAATTGTAACGTTTTTTTTGTACCTTGTTGCAAGTTTTGCTTGAATATGCATTTATGAAATAACAAGGGTGTAAGAAGTTCTTTCTATTTTCCTATTTTTAGTAACTATTGTGCCTACTCATTTGTTTATTTTTTCATCTATTTTCTCAACCTTCACCAAGCCATGGAAATAAATCTTGGTTTTGCACCTCATCCTTTCAACTTTTATTCACATGCATGAAGCTATGAAAATGGGGGAAGACCTTCAAGAATTTACTCTCTAAACCCTAAACCTTAAACTTCCCTTTCATAAACCTTAAAATCATGTCACATCTTGATTGTTGCTCTTGTGTTTAAGGTTTAGGTAAATTTGTGAAGAATTCACAAGTTTTTTCTATTTTATTTGTGTTGGTTATGGTTTTTTCTTCATGTCTTATCTTGAACATTGTTAATATGCATGATATTAGTTATAATGAAGAAGTCCTTCTAGCTTCTATACAATATGACAATAGTAGTATTAACAATGTGCAAGTTGCTTGCAAAGGTGGGGAACTAGAAATTACAAAAGTTGTTGATGTTGAAAAGCATGATGATGCATACATCATTGAAATGCACTTGGAGAATTTGCAAAAATAAAGATTTCTTTGGAAGCAACATTATTGAACTTCATTGACTTGGATAATTTTTAAAGTCAACAATAATCAACTTGTGGATCTAGCTCATAACCAAACCATGAAATGTATTATTTACCACAATAATTATGTTGGTCATGAGATTCTAGCCATGCACACCAAGTGTAAGAAAAAATGGTTTACATACCATAAGACTAATGGCATAACAACCATGAAAAAACATGTTGATGTTCATCATTTTCCTTAATGAAGAAGTTGGCAAAAGATCCTAACGTTACCCTAGCAAAAAACTCCATTTGGTCAAAAAACAAACAAAAAATGGGCACATGTATCTTCATTTACAATATTTAGATATTTTTCTACTAATGGTAAATCCAAAAAAAATGATCCAAGACATGTGGGTCTTTTGGAAAATTTGATGTTGTTCATGATTAAAGGGCTTTTGCTTATAAAAACTATTGAATCCATTTGGCTCTAAAGGATGTCATACATTTTGTATCCATGAATTGTCTTCCCATCAAAAAAAACTTTTGTTGAAAATGTTCTACCTAATTTAGTAAAAAAAACCATGATATGTATGTGTAGTTGAAATCAATTAATTATTTTTTAACCATTTGCACATTTGATTTATGGATGTCAAAAGGAATGCATGACATCACTACATGAAATCATTGTTCATTTGACTATAAAACTAGACCAAAAACCATTGATTTTGACATTTGATCAATTTGACCATTTGGTCATATTAAACAAGTCGATTTGAACACATCCAACTTGATTGGTGGTTTTTTAAAAAATTGACCATAAGATGATGTTTTTACTACTTAAATTGAACAAAAAAATTGGGCAACCAAAAAACATTAATTAAAAAATCTCGATTTTTTTAATGATTTAATATGAATAAAATTTATGTATTTATACCATGTAGGTAGGTACCTACCTACCTACCTACCTACCAATTTTTAAATAATAAATTTGTAATTAATAAATAATAAGTACCTACCCTACCACCGACCCATGACCTACCTATCCACAACCCACTTAAGTATTATACATTTACACACATGTACAAGGTATACATATGAATACACATTCTCCATGTAATATATGTTGGCAAAGGGGATTGAACATTGGTCTCTTTGCAAATTGGTTTCACACCAATGTTTTGCCCATCAAACCACCACACCACTTTGTAAAACAATATGATATCAAATGGATTTAACATGTTTCCTTGACCTTCAATGAAGTTTTTTATTAGTGTGTATAACAACATTTCAATTTCAATTTTTTTCATAAGTAGGTAAGTAGGTAATTAACAAGGTAAATAAGTAGGTATACATGCCTATTTACTTATGTTTTAGATGAATGTGTTTTAGATGAATGTACTTACTTATGTAAAATATAGGTAGGTATATAGGTAGGTATGTAGGTAGCCTAGTATGCATAATAAGTAGGCTAACTAACCAAATTAATATAGCCAATTTGACTAAACATGGCCATTTAATATGGCTAATTGACTAAGCCATGGCGATGTTGATGAACCATTTAAAAACTTTGTCCCTCTTGATTAGATGTAAGATTTAACACTTGGTCAAAATGGCCATTATAATAAAACAAAAAAACCCAAAAAAACCACGTGTCTTTCATGCCCCATGCCTTTAATCAAATTTGACATCCTTTAGGTCAATGCGAACACTTTAGTCAAGTTTAACCTTTCGAAAAGCTGTGATTTTTTATAGTGCATGTTTGTTATGGTTATCAATTTTATTTCTAATCACTAGGAGGTAAAAATGTGAATATTAATTTATTTGAAGTGATAGAACCAAACAACATAACCATGGCTCTTAGATTCCAGGAGTTATTAGACAAGTTTGTTCCAATTGAAAAAATAGTTGCTTATGTGAAGGATGAAGGGTCCAACTTGTAAACCTATGCAAGTGTCATGAATGTTATTGTGTTGTGCTTGGGCTTATTAGAACCATTTGATGGTTCATGTTTTGGGCATGTACTTTCAAAAATGTTCTAGTATGTTATTACAGATGAAATTTTGTTTATTGGTTTGAACTACACATTTATAAAAGTTGTTCAAGGTGCCATCCAAAAATGTATTACATGGCCCAAAAAATTTGGGCAAAGGTAAGCAAACATGGGATAAGACTTGCATTGACTTTGGATTGAAACTTGAAAATTTAAACATGCCCATGAAGATGAGGTAAGGGTTTATCTTATTTCTTAAATTGTTTTGTAGTCTTAAAATATAAACGCATTTTATGTGGTTTGTGCAAGTGTTCAAATTTATTTCTCTTGTTGATCTTGTAGGTTTGCAAAATGCATTAATTTTTCAAAATGCCATTGCAATCTTGTGTGCATTTTCCAAGAATGTGGGATGTTTGTGAACTTGCTAAAACATTCAAGAAGAGTTGACTTTTAGGCCAATTCCTAACAACCTTGTTGAAGAAAATGTGTTTGATTTTGAATTGCAAGAGCTCATGGTTTGAATGAATTAACATATTTTAAAAGTTCTTCACCCTTCATTTATCTTATGCATACATGTGACATGAAAAGGGGTCATAATATGTTGGCTTTAATGTTTGATCCAAGGTTTAAAACCATGTTGTTGGTTACCATGTATGTGGGTTGTGAAATTATTGTTGTTGTGGTTGTTGAATATGATAAAAATTATTATTGCCTTTATTGATGGAGGTAAACAAGTTGTTGATGCTTGACAAGGTTGAAACAACTTGTAATCTTCATTCATAAGTTGATTTTCAAGGTCTATTCCACACTACAACAATAATAGCATACACATATATGGACATTATGTCAAGGGTACTTGTTGGATTCCATTGGTTTCCTATTGATGCAAAAAGTTACAATTGTGCGTTATGGTGGTGCAAGGAAAAACACAAGTTTCCAACAATTATTCTCCTAATGTAGCGTATTCTTAACATCCTAACTAGCCAAATTGAAATATAACATATCTTTTCCATTGCTAAAATTTTGATGGCACTTTGTAAATGCCACCTATAAACAAAGAATTTGGATAAATTGAATTTTGTCAACAAAATTTGCCCATTTGATCCACGGATGCCACATGAAACCCACTAAATTTTGATCTACATTTGACAATTGAACTATAAGCTAAATTCCAAAATGAAATTAATTGTGAAAATTTCTTAGACTTAAATGAAACCCTTTAATATTTTCTTTATGTAAGAGGTTGTTGTCCATGTTTTGTTGGTAGTTGAAAATGATGAATTGAACCATCTATCAAGGTTTAAGGTTTTGAGCAAATTCATCCACAATTCTACATTTTGAGGGGGCTAACAAAAATTTTGTGTCTTACTTGGGTGCTTGATGTTTTTTTTTTTTTGTCTTGTGTGTGTGAAGTGTTAGGTTTCAAGTTTCAAATGTTTTTGTTGTGTATGGCTTTTGTGTGTCTTGGAAATATAATATAATATTAATGTGTTGTTTATATGTTTTCTAGAAGTTTAATGTGTAGTTCATTAACGATCTTGTGTGTTTTATATGTTGGTTGCTAGTTGTTACTATGTGTCTTGATTATCAATTGTGTGTCATGTGTTTTATTTGTATCTTTGTATTATCTTTCCAATCTCCAATTTGTTGGTATTTTTTAAAGATGTGACTTGATGATTATATGGAAATTGAACAAAGGAGGAGTTTTTAAAACCTAAAAAATAACATGATAAATTTTTGTATTTTGATTCACCATTTAGTAATCATTTTCATGGGAGTTTAATTGTTTAAGTGCAAGTAATTTAACCAAGTGGCTTCTTCTATAGGCTAAATAAACTATGTTGTTAATAGTTTGTTTATATCATGCTTAACAACTATAGCATAGTTTGGATTCATTTTGTACTTGGCTTGATGTGCTAGTGGAATCGATATATCCAATTCAATACAATGTTGTGTCAATTCTAAAGGTATATCTTTTAGGTCCTTGTAAATCCATGCATACATGTCCTCATACTCTAGTAACAACTTTTTCAAATAATTCATGCTCTCTTTAGTTAATTGAACATTCACCTTGATTATCTAACGATTTTCTATTGATCCCAAATTGATCAACAACAATTGGTGTTCTTCTGTTAACATCCACCTCGCAATCTATAGTTCATGTGTTTGAACCTTCACTAATGTCTCATCAACTTACACTTAACCCAAGGTGTGGTGTTAATAGGTTTTAGGATACACCTTATTTTCTAAGTTGTCCTTGTGTTGTTTATCAAGAACAATTTCTACACTATTTTTAAATTACAAAAGGGCTCTGTTTTGGCATTTATAGTTTTTGTAGTTTTTTAAATTTGTATTGTATTATCTACCGCTATTTGTAGAGTTTTTAATGGTGAACTAATTGTACTAATAGAAAATAGTTCAAGTTCATTAACAAACATCATATATTTTTCTTCATTTGTACTGCCATTTTGATAATCAAAGGACAACAAAACCTCTTGTCTTTTCAAGTTAATGCCGATGTGTTTAGTCACAACTATGGTTTGGACTATACCATTCTTCGTATTGTGATCATGTTATTTCCCTAATCATGTGCTAGTTTAGCATCTTTGAACCAAGGTCTACCAAGCAACATGGAATAATTAGAATCTATAATAATGTTTTGTAGGACTAAAAATGTAGCTATGTATGGTATGTTGTGAACATATATCCTTAAATCCTTGATCAATCCTACTAGTTTGGTTGTAGTTTGATTTACCATTCGCAAATTATAAGGAATAGGTTTTGGTTTAGGTAATCCTAACCTAGTTTTTAATTGTCATGTGATAATATTTACCCTAGATCCCCCATCAAAGAGGACATCATCAATTGTTTATTTGTCAATCTATACTTGAATTATAGCCGTTTGATTATCTATAACCACTAATTGTTATTGTGTTAATGTTAAATACTACTAACGTGGTTGCTTTTTCATTCACTACCTTGGTATTCATCTGTGGTTTATTAATCTTCATTTTATACCATAAATATTTGTTCAAATCTGGTGCCATTTTTATCAATTGTCCAAAGTTCAAGGTAAAACTAGTTTCTAACATTTGTTTATTGATATCTTGAAAAACTCCTCTACATAAATGGTTTTACTTGGAGAGGTAGAAGGTATTTCCTAAAGTTTTGTTGGGTCTGCAGGTTCTACTGGGCTTGGCATTCCCACCCAACTAGTTGTCCATTCTTCAATTGAAGGAGTATGTAAGTCTAGTGGTAGATTGATTACTTACATCTATTGTATAATTTCCACCATAGACCTCTTCAACTTTTTTCAACTTCCTAATTTGTTGCAAATTTGTTTTTCCTTGGTTCTCGGTCTTTAAACACTTATTCTTCAGTTGTCTTATTATGAGTGGTAACATTGACATCCACCATGTTGATTGAGGTAGTAATTAATTTAAAACCTCGGTTGGTTTAGATTTTGTGGATTGGCTTCCTTTATCCTTGAACATACTTTGCATTTCATTGAATCTTGGGCAATTCGTCAATTTGTGACCCACTATTCCATAAATATGACAAGGATAGTTTAGCGGTCTTGGAGGTTTACCAACCTTAGTTGTAGCTTCAGTAACAGCTACGATAGGTTCCTCCTTCTTCTTGCTTCTACAAGTCTCTATGTTGTGGTTTGTGTGATGACAATTAATACAATACATATTTAACTTTGCAATTGTCTAGTTTTTTGCAATTACATTCCTTGTCCATGTGGTTTGTGGTACAAAGAGTGTATTCAGTGCTTCAGGCATAGAAATATCTTTTTCACATATTAACACTAACTCTTTGTGATGTTGCAGAATCTTCCACTTCATTCCCGCAACAACAATGCGTAAATAAGACTGTAGTCCTGATTGGAACATTGTGGTAAAAGAATTGGCAGTAGTCAGTGTTTGTAGACTATTAGCCAATTTCAATAGTTTTTCATAATACATTTCTACTTTTTCTATGGATTCATGTTTCAAGTTCTTTAACTATAAACAAAATTATTCATCATTCTACACTATCCAATAAAGTCTACAGAAGGCTTGTTCTAAATATGCAAATCTACAATTGGGATTATTTCACATATAGTTGTTACACCAATCAGATGCATTATTTCTCAATGTAAAATTGAACATATTGACTATTTCTTCAATATCTATTATTTGATCGTTAACTTTGATAACAACTTTGAATACTCGTACATGAACATTTTGATCAAAGTCTTTTTTATGCTTAGGATAAATCAATGGTCTCTTGAAAGGCTTATAATAGGGTACTACAAGTTGCATAGCTACTACTATAGCACCTCTTAAGGGTTATGGAGGATCTATTCATGGGTTTGGTGGTATAGATTTAGTAGTAATTATATTGTGGAAAGGTGTTATTGATAATAAATTCACTGGTATTTCCACCTCAAGGTCTATTACTATTTGTTTTATGGCACCAAAATTAATAGGTATTACTCTAAAGCCATTATAATGGTTTCTTTCCAAGGCCTCAACATGTCATGTACAAATTCTGTTATAGAAAAAACTATTGTCAACTATTATTGTAGAGATTCCATCATTCCTTATAGATATTAGATATTCGATTAGAATTACAAGCACAAATTTGTTTGGGTGTGCAACCATCATAGGAACTCCTTGAACCCCATTAGTAACAATTGTAAAAAACTATGATATTGGTCTTCCATGAATTTGTATGCCATTATTGTTTAATGTTGTGGGATCTACTAGTGATATATTCCTTACTCCAAGGATAAACTTTGTATTTATGAGAGTTACAAGTCTTGTGTGGCTTAGAACATGACGATTGGCAATTGTCCTTACTCTTTTTAGCACAGAATGACATGGCCTAGTGAGTCGGGATGTTTTACTTTCTTAACATGTCCTCTGTACATCACCCTGCTTAAGGGTGCTCCATAAATTTATGTAGTTTTGTAGTTGTGTCGTTGTTACCATGTCCTATGGAATAGCCAACATATTATGATCATCTTTTGGATCCTAATGATTTTGCATTTGAATATGGAAATGATTGATCATTGCATCTCGTACATCTTGCTTAATAAAATGACAATCTATGAAAAAATGATTTTTTTGTCTGCAAAAACTACAGCGATCGATGGTGAGTCTACAATGTTGGTATGTGCTTTGACCAAATTTATTCCAAACTCGTTATCTTGGTAATAATTGATGTTAATGACTAGGTTTGATCTTGGACTCACTACATTGATCACCTTATTCACTTGTCATATTCTAGTACCAACTATCATTATTGGTAAGGTGCATGTTGTGCTCGCCTTTGTGTTCACCTTTGTGCTAATACTTGGTTTGATACATTGTTTCAATTATAAAATCCTATTCTTCCAGATCCTTAGTTTGTAGTACAATTTTGGCATATTGTGGTAACACCTATTCAACCTCATTGTTGTCCAGGTCTTCATATTGTTTTTCATGGTTATATCAGTAATGAGGTGAAATAGATCGCCAAGCAAAGCCTCTATCTATGAATCTCATCATGATACTTCATTGTACTTCTTAATATGTATATAATATCTCCTTGGATCTATACAAAATCCCATGTCTTTGGGTTAACAAATTCATTTATGTTTTTTCCTATTCCTTTCATTATATATATGTAGGGGTAACCTCAAGTGCATTGTTTCCCCATCCCTTTGGTTCAACTTTCAAAGGTTCTACCTTCATTGGCAACTTCATTCAAACACTAGGTTGCCTCATTGCTTTGTCAATGAATGTTTCTTGAGGTTTCATAATTGCTATGGACAACATTCTATACCTTGCAAGTTGCTCCTCTGTCCTAGGTATTCTTGGCATGGTATGTTGTAATTTTTCTAGAGTATGAAATTGCTTTGCATCACTTGCAAATGGTAGTTCTCCCTCTATTACATTTTCGTCTTCATTTTGCTACATGGTCTACTCATTTATGCAAACCTCAAGTTATTACTCAATTTATGTTTGTCACCATTTTATTACTCATCTTCGGGGAATTTTTTTTGCCACATATTTAAATCCTTACAACAATTGTTTGCTCATATTCAATTCCTCACCAATTTTGAATCTATAGTTTAGAGAATAAACAAAATTCTTTGTAATAACCTTCTCTATACCTATTGCCACATAATTTAAAACCAAAGCATTCATATAACTCTTAATTCTAACTCTAAATTCATCCCAAGGATGGTCACCAAATGGTAAATCCTAATATTCTAATACTATTTTAATTGTAGTTTTCTGTCCTTGTACATAGTTAGTTTTAGTTATACAAAATATGTATTGAAATCCATACATAATCCAAAATATTTCAACAACCACATTCATCGCAACCCAAATATTTGCATAGTTATGAATTTAATCATAATTTTACCATGGTTAAATTTATTAGGCTTAAATGATTATGGCTAAATTAAATTAAGTTAAATTAAATATGGTTAAATTAAATTAGGCCAAACTAATTATGGCTGAATCAAGTTGGGTTAAATTAAATTAGGCCAAATTAATTATGGCTGAATCAAGTTGGGTTAAATTAAATTAGATTATATTAATTATGGTTAAAATAAATTAAATTAAATTAAATTAAATTAGGCTAAAATAAATATGGTTAAATTAAATTAGGCCAAATTAATTATGGTTAAATTAAGTTAGGCTATAATATTTATGGCTAAACTAAATTAAGCTAAATTAAATTAGGATAAAATAAATATGGTTCAATTCAGTTAGGTTA
>Ga0209208_10000439_pt1 | contig 53781 bp, 32 predicted proteins | sample S1TSphfallax_3_FD_187694 | JGI IMG/M metagenome (GOLD analysis project Ga0209208, IMG submission 187694) | Host-associated microbial communities from peat moss isolated from Minnesota, USA - S1T2_Fd - Sphagnum fallax MG (SPAdes) (version 2) | ecosystem: Host-associated > Plants > Peat moss >... | reverse complement strand
CAAGCATCACCACCAAAAACATTGGAAGTTGTGGAATTTTGGACTTTTGTTATTAGGGTTTTTTTTTTCCAAGAAAAGTTGCAAAATTAATCTCCGAAGAATGTATTTTTTGATTCAGTTACAAAGGATCAAAGTGTGGCTATTCATACTTCCTTGAGGTGAGACTAAATTATGAAGATGTTATGAGTTCATGAGTATCATTGTGACAAGCACTGAAGCTTATGTCCTTTTGTGAGTAGCTTGTTTTTTTTCTAGTGAAAAAATTTAAGGCAAGAAAAAAGATATTTGAATTTTTAAAGTGGGGAAATGGAAGCTTGGACATGAGATTGAACTCGATTGATTAAGAGTAGGCAACAAGGGAGGAGATAAAGCTCATTGAGAAGAGGTGACCAACACATACCACACACACCTTGGAAGATCCTTGGGAGATAAAACATAGTGGAGGAATTAGATTAGGGTCATTCTTTAACCATGCTAATGAGAGCAACATCTCGTCATCATACTTGTGTTGTGGTTGAAGGAATCAGGAATAGTAGAAGGGAGTGTGCCAAGGGTAGAGAATTACATAAGGTTGCTACAAATGAAAGTAGGAAAAGCAAGGGACTTTTTTTGTCCTTACCCCAGAAGTTCCGTTAATTTTTTGTCATGAATCACCTTACAACCTCTATGTCTCATTGCTCTATGTCTACACTTACAATAGCTTTGTCATCGCCTAAGCTTATGAAACTCATCAAGATGGTTTGCAACAATATGGAAGAAGCTAGTTTTGCAAGCTTTGAGACTTGCAAACCCCAAGGCATTTTGAGAAAGGAGTTCTAAGGAGGGAGTTCTTATTTTACATTCTATAGCAACAAGAACTTGCAACAAACTAACAATCCCAAACTTAAACCTTACAACCAAACCCTAAAACTTAAACCCTAAAAGAAATCCAACTAAACCCTAAAAGTGAAACCTTAAAACCTCAAAATGTAAACCTTAATAGTTAACCTTTGAAAGCCCAAACCCTAACTCTAAAAATTAAACCTCAAAATAATCAATAGTAAAAAAAAAATTCAATAACCATAATAATAATCTATAGTCATCAACAATAGCCAATAGCCAAAACCAATAGCCATACAATAATCAATAGCAAAATCAAATAGTGGATAACCATAGCCAATAGCCATCAGCAATAGCCTATAGCCATAACAAATAGTCATAACAATAGTCAATATCAAAATCAAATAGTGAATAGTCATAGCCAATAGCCAACATCACCTCAGCCCCCTAGCCCCTAGCCCATATACCTAGCCCCCAGAATATAGGCTAGAGGTGGGCAGACCATGAGTGAAAAAAAAAAAGCTGATGTGCTGAATTTGGGTATCCCATCCTAGGTTTTCCCAATTTGGACCCTTCTTGGTCCCCTATCCTGAGACTTTATGAATAACACAAAAACAAGGGATGAGGGAGCAAAGAGGGGTGCAAGTGGGCACCAACAGGGTGTCACTTTATGGATAACTTTATTGTTAGGTCACAATTTGAAATGATGTTTTGAATATGTTGCCGTTTGTCTTTCATGACAACTAGAGTAGCTCATGCCATTGGCTCAAGTGTGAACTCATTAGCCAACTAACTTTTCCTTCCAAAATCATTATTTGTAATGTAATTCAATTTTCAATTTTGAAAAAAATACTCAAATTTCAATATCTTCCACATCTTCAGTCTAATTTTTTTCAAATTGCCTTCATTAAACCCTGCTCAGTGAGGGCTTTCCCAACAATGACAAGAGCATCTCCAAATTTCATCATAATTTTTACTTTGATTCAAGTAAAATTTCAGTGAAAAAAATGTTCAATATTCACTATAGGTCAAAAAATTATGGAACCAACTTCATGCACCCCTGCTCATTGAGGATTTTCCATGGGTACCAAGAATGCAACAAGAGGAGTTGTGGTTTGGGAGATCTCAATGTGGGGTAAAAAAAAACCAAACCACCTTCATAGATAGATACTCACCCCCAGGCTTTAGATTCAATTGCTTCTTGATACTTTTTGTAACCTTTAGGCAGCATCATTTGTCCCTCCTGAATTTGATGTGCTATTGTTGGTATTGTTACTACTTCAAGTCATACTTTGGCCATTTCTCCTAACAATGCTTATGCGAAATACACAGGGGCTGTTGCTATGGTAAAGAGCTAGATTCTCTGGAACTGCATCTGATTCCTCTGGTCTTGCAATTGGCAGAGTTCATGTTTGGGATCCTTACGCACATTGAATTCATGTAACAAAATTTAAGAGACTCTTTTGGGTGCTTTTGTGTTTTGTCTGCCATACTTGTGCATGTTACTGGCCTTTCACACTTGAGTCTTGGACTAGCAAGATGAGACTTGCATATTGTGCAACATTCTCTACTTGTATGTTAATTGATTCCAGGTTTATGTCTTCTGATGTTCCAGCTGCTGTCAAAGATACTTGATGTGATTGATGATCCAGACTGGATATCAATCTCTGCGAAATGATTTCGCAGGCCAAGATGACAGATATGTTGGAGACTACAAACATTCTGTTTTGCTACACAGGTGTGGTCTCTATCCACATGATTATCATGATGCTATGGAGGTTTTTATAAGCAATTCTATGTTTCAAAGAAACACAAAGAAACAGTGTACATGCATAGGGATATTTAAGCAAGCACCACTCTAAGAATCACCACTGACATTGCAAAGAGACCTGCATAGAAACATGTGATTTTCCTCCATGGGGTTGACTATAAATGACTAACACAAAAGATTGGCGGGCAGACGCCTTGGAATGTTGTTAGAGAGGGTCAATCATGCCAGCTATGTGCAACAAAAAATAAACTTGATGTACAACCATGCCCACATTACAGATGAGCAAAACTGAGTTGGTCTTGCCAAAGCCATGGACACATTACCAACTTTTGTCATATCATGAATGTATCTTCCTACACATTAGTTGGCAAGTTCTCTCAAATTATTGACCAGAAATCACAAGGACTTGTATAGTCATGTTCTGAGAACAATTTCCTACATTTCAGGTGACTCTTGGGAGCCATAACAAGATCTCTCAAGATCAGATCAATGGTGTGGCTTTAGGTTGCACAGCACATCTTGACACAGTGCTGGAAAAGCCAAGAACCATTCTGGCAGTTTGCACTCAGAAAATACTTTGCAGTTTTGGCACAGCTCAAAACAATCAGGATTGCTTCATAATGTCATCATCTGATAATTCTTGTTGTATGCTTTACATTCCTCATCTTCTTTGGCATCATCTGCATGTTGCTTTTGTTTGCAGAGTGTTAGCATCATTTCTAGCTCTCTGTAAAAACTTGGACATAGACAGTGAGTGTGCTGCATTAGCCTTGATGTATGGTTATGCTGCAACATATGCACCAAGGCCATAGAAGCTTGGATTGAAATTCTCGTGGTAAGCAGAACATTGTCAGGCAGGTAAGCTGTCTTAACATGATTTTTTACACACTTTAGTAGATGTCTTCTGTCAGACAATGGACACAGGTGTTGGTGTGTCAATTTCATGATTATTCTTGAAAACCCCATAAAAATGCCAGCAACATACTAGGTGGGGATGGTAGTTAGAGCATTTCCAGCAGTGCGCTTTATGTGACCCTGCAAAAGTATTTCTCACATCCAAGTTTAGTTATTTACTTTTTTCCAACCCCACCCCTGAGACTAAAACTGGGACTGCAAATAGGTGGGAGACCTCTAATAGCAAACCACATGGACCAATCATTATGATTGGCCAATGAGAAACAGGGAGCAGCAGTCAGATCATATCTATTACACTCTTCTGTGGCAGGTGTTACGCTTTGCTGTGCTTTATACCAGCCTCGGCAAACTGTGCAAAAATGCTGGGCAAAAACCATTTTGCTAAGCCAAACCAGCATGCTTTGACTTCTCTTCATCCAATTTTAATTTGCAGGGTGACATACTGCGCACTGGTGGAGTTGCTCTTACTGTTGTATATGCTGTCTGACAAGAAGATCTTAGATATTGTAAATGGATTTGGAACAGCTCTGGTGCTCATGCACTGCCATGGCAATACCCTTAGCAGTCAACCCTACTCGGGGTTGTTCTAGAAGTCAGGTGAGATCTCCTTGAGACTGAGTTTTCCAACATCAAAAGCCAGCTTTATAAGCAAGACATGGTGAATTTGCTAGTCAGTTTCATGAGTCAATACATTGCAAACCATGAGAAAAACAAGTAATGGCAAGCATGTCAAGGCAAAAAGCAAATGGAGGGAAAGTTTCTTTCAGTTCAGTCACAGTATCCCATTCCTGAATGGGCTTCTCCTATCTTCATATTTTGGTCATGGTTTATGCCCTCATTCTTCCTCCCGCCCAACAGGAGAGCTTTATTCTTGCTGATCTTTATTTCCATTTGCTTATTGTAGGGGCCCAATATAATTTCAGTATTTCCACACAACTGATCAGCAATTGCTAAGCAGGCAGTTATCACTGCCATCAATCTTCTTGGTGTGAACTATGAACCTCTAGCTTCTTCCTCCTGTTGGTGGATTTGTTCAATCCATTGCAGGCCAAGCAGTCACCAAGGCTGCTGCTAATGAAGCATTATTTCCATTGCACAAAAGGGATGCAATGCCGGATTACATCATGGCTTTAATGAGGACTCCAATTGCTAACACCCTGAGCTCCAATACACTCAGGTAACAGCTTGCATTTATCAAACTCCATCTTGCCCCTCTTCCATTGTTCTGGTTTATATACATACCTATCACTCATGTTCAGCAAATCTTGTTGAAGTAATTAAATTTTTGGAAAAAAAGGGTCTGGCAGCTCCAATCTGAATATTTCAGAATTTGGAAAATAGTCACTAAGTATGCTAGGTCCACCACTGAGTTTCAAAGCTATCTTGTGTTTTGAACCACATTCGATTCTTTAGAATTTCAGCATATTGCTCTTAGTTCTTTATGTTTTTTTTCCAGCTGACCCTCTTAGGAATTCATTAGTGCCAAACGTGAGTTGTGGGTACAGTATTTGCCACCTATTTGCAAAAGACCAAAAAGATCTGTGGTCCATGCAATGATAAATTTCAGATTTCATCCATGTCTTGCTATAATTCTTTGCAGATCGCTATGCCACTGTTGGATGTAGATGTAATCACCAATGCTGTCCATAACTTAGTTGGCTTTCTTGGCATCCAAGATCTTGCATTAGGTTCAAGCAAGGCTTGTGTTGGCTTCTGAAGTTGCAGGAGTTGGCACTGAATGCATGCACAACACTTGTGTCTGTTGAGCTGGCCAAGTTGACAGCAGCAACAAGAGACTGTGTCCTCCAAGTATGGTTCCCATCTTAAGTTTTTATCAAAGGACTGATTCAAAGTTTTAAGCTGTCCTCCACAAATCACTGAGGAATGCATTCTCCAGCTTTCATTAATAAATAGTCTTTTTAAAGTCCTGGTAGCTTTTCTATAGAGAAGTTTGAGCCCTGCCCCTTGAGAAAATGTCCTGACTACAGCTTAATCCACTAACAAGTGCCAAAATGGTAATCGTAGAGACATCTGGAAATGAGTCCACAAAAAATCTGCTAAACTGTACAAGAATAAAGACCATGTGGTTTACCTTAAAGGGTTGAACTAAGGTCATGGCATACTAACATGAAGTGGCTTCCAGGTGTGTTAAACTGATTAATAGGCTGACTTCTGGTTATTTGTCGAGCAGAAATGCTGTTGAACAGAACACTGTTGAAATTTGACACATAATCTTGTGAGTTGTGTCTTTTGCTATGGTATTCTAGTGTGGAGTCAAAGGACTGCCTGTGTGATTGTCAGGTTTCATTGGTATTCATTGCATTGTCAGCTTCTGTTCCCATTACCCACCCAATCTTTTGAAATTTGACAATGCTGCTCTTGACTATTTTGGGGACCAGGTAAATCTGGCTTGTCTTTCTTCCAAACAATTTACTTGCTGGAGTAGATGGTGCATGCCCATGATATTAAGTTGACCAAGTGGGAGGATACCGACAATATGATCATCTTCTGTAATCAATTCAATGAATTTGGATGGCCTATGGATGTGAAGATTTCTCTCTTAGCTTCTGAGTTTGGACATATGTTGTTAAAGACTATCAAAGCTTTTAAGAGAACCATATGTTTTAACAAGCTCACCTTTGCTATAGATCACCAATTTGGATCCAAGGGATGGTTGTTATATAGTTCTGCACTGCAGTCTTTTCAAGGTGTGACAGAAATAGTGAGAAGAAAACTGCTGATGATGTTTTCAGTGACATAAATCTTTGGATCCAGTTGTAACTTGTTACAATCAATCATTAAATCAAGCCGACAACCAACCCTCAATGGTTTTCTTACTCAAGTTCAACCTCTAAATATTCCTTACACAAAATCACAAGGTGAAATAACAAGCGAGGCATGGAAAGCAATTCATGACATATCAAAATCCACAAGTTTGAGACAAAACAGAACTTGCATCAGAGAGTTTTGCATGTGGGAAGAATACTGGTACCTGATATTTACAACCCTGTCACGCAAAACTTGATCCTTCATACATTCAAGTGTGTTGCACAATGTCTCACTTGAAACATTACAGTCCTTTGTTGCACTGTCAATAGATTCATCTATGATTGAAAGATCTCCTGAGAGAAGAAATCTAGTACATTGCCCAACCAAAGCTGGCTTGAGTTGGTGGCTGCCAAGAGAGCCTGATACAAATGATCTAATCACAAACAGATTGTTGCTTTGGTCTCCTATATCTATGGCTGAAAGTAACCCTAAATTACAGGTGCATTCCTAAGAGGAATATCAACACAACGAAAATTAGACTTCTCCCACAGCTGCCACAGGTATGTTCCAGAAAGTTGCAAGCAGCTTAACCTTTGGCTGTTCCTGAAGAATTATACAAAACCTAAATGCAAACAGATGTTTGATCTGCAAGAGTTCGTGCAGATTTGCTATGTTTGAAAGAGGTAGAAGCTAAGCCAATTTCATTTGCTCTTGGCTTACAGAACTAGTTTCAGATTCTTCTTCACCTGCATTGACTAGCTGCTTGAAAATTGCCATCACTGTTGGCATAAGCTTTGTTGAGATTGACATAATTCCTGGTAAGGCACCATACTGAAACTCATGAGACAAATCTAGGTGCACATACAGTGCCTTGCCAAGCAGGAAAGCAACTAATACAAAAGGAAGGTATATAGGGTTTCGTAGCAGAATCATGAACTCATTGAATCCAAGAATAATAATTGCAGCAATTGCCCATGGTGGTGGCATCCATGACTTCCCATGTCTGCTTGCCTCTTGAGCAGAAAGTGCCTGGCTGATTGTATACTCTGTTTCTGCTTTAAACTGTCTCCAGAGTTTTCTGCACTGTCCAGGAGTGAGCAACGTATCTGCAGGAGAAATGCCTGGCCACTTGGAGGATGCAAGCACATTTGATGATTCTCCAGGTGTAACATCTGACCTCTCTGATGAACCTTCAGCAGCTATATCTGATCCTCCAGATTCATTGAGGAGTGTCATGAGTGCCACCTCTATACCTTCATGTGGATTCTTCGAATCAAGTTGGATAGCTGCCAGAACTGCAAGCAGCTTCAATGCAGCAATTCGTGCATCTCTGGTAATGGCACGCACGTTGTGTTCTGCTCCCCATACCCGAGGTAGAGATTCATTATCATGAGCAAAAACAGTGTTGAATCGATCCTTCATGCGAATCAATGCTTGTGCAGTCTCCTCCCTTGCCTTCTTCTCCACAATACTCCTTGCAAATTCGGAAAGACCAATCAAGGCACTTGACTTCTCTTCTTGAGTTTGCTCAAAACCAGCCATTGCTGCAGCCAAGCCTTCAATAGCAACTTGCTTCTCTTGATCCAGCAGCACCCTGATTGATGACCAGGTGTCTGGTGATGCTGCATCCAACAGTGATGACACTGGCTCTGCAATTGCACCTTCAAGTTGCTTCTCAAATGAAGACGTCAGTTCCTGCAGCTTCATGACACGCACAGATTGAGCATGCATGTTGATGTCACGAATGAGCTTCTCACGGATCCTGGACAATGTTGTTTTCCATGTTGCTCCTGCTTGTACAACGTGTGCATCTGCATGCACACCAATAATCACAACAACTATAATGACATTATAGAATCCCTAAATTTTTTGTAAGAGATTTGCAAGACTTCAGCCACTGCAAAGAAAAACAGATCACCAAAGAAGAACTGCAGCAGCAGAATCAATTAGTAAAATGCAAGGAGAAGACGCACCTTCACAAGCTTGATCGAAATCAGAAAGTGCAATCTCAGAGCAGCATCGCACAACATCAGCAAATCCTTGGTCTGCAGTAATAGGCATTTCTGCTGTCCTCCTCTGCATCTCTTCCTTGAACCTGTTGAAAGCCTGTGCTCGATGATGGGCCACCACAGTTTCATACGAGGGTTGCATCAGATCAAGCGCTCGAGAGATCATGTAGTTTCTCTTTGCCGTCCTTACTCCCTCCTCAAAGAAAGCAGCCTCGTTCTCATACTCTGCAACGTACTTGCTCAAAAGAGAGCTCGCCTTCTTCCCGAATAATCCTCCTCCAGCTTCTACAGAAACTACAGTTGCAGCATCAGAAGGATTCTTCTTGCTGCAGGAACAAATTTCCTCCAGCTTCTTCCACTTCTCATCGATGGACAAGTCGTGAAGCTTTTCGTTAGCAATCTCTTCGCACCTCACGGTCGCGACCATCACTTTGTGAGCCGGCAGATCCAAATCCTTGTTCTCCCTGATGACTTTCCAGATTTCGTGCGAACTGAAAGGAAATCCCGTGCCAGGAACCACAGCTCTTCGATCGCCTGCCAAGCCTCCCGGAGCTACGGAATTGTGGAAGCGGCTCCTAAGCTGAGAGACTTCCTTCAAGAATTGCTCCTCCTTCTCCTCGTAATTGGCAAGCGCCGTGACTTCCAAGGTGAAGAATTCTTCGATCGGAGTCTCCCTGAACTTGCTTGGCTTCGGCAAGGTGTCCCAGACTTTTTTCACATCTTCCAGCAAGATCGACTGCAATACGCTCAAGGGAGTTTTGGTCCTATCGCGGAGGACAAACATGAGCGTGATCTTCCTGGGAGAGAACAGACGCATCATGACTTGGAACACGGTCTTGAGCAATGGTTTATTGGATGCTTGTTCTCGACCGACGTCGTGACACCATATGTTAATCAACACGATGTCTGCAACAGCCAAAGCGAAAAGAGCACTCTGTTTCTGAAACGCGGTATCATCTTCCCCTCTCTCTCTTCCATCAGTCCCTTCCAAATCCATCACCAGAGTGCAAGGAGTGACGACGTTCAACTCCTCCTGGCATCGCTGCAACCACACGCCTTTGGTGGTCTGGTCACGTCCCCTCAACGCATCCATCTCCGAAAACTTGGTATTGAACAAATGGTTCAGGAGCGTACTCTTCCCACTACTCTGCGGACCCACGATTGCCACTACCGCGTAAGATAGCCCACACTCCGCAAGCTTCATACTCCTACAAAACTCCACCAAATCCGCTTGATTAAAATTCCCCGCATCATCTATCACCTGTATCGCTGCCGCTCCTTCCTGCGCCATAATCCTAAGTCCCCCCAATTTTCCAAAATTCAAACCAATTCTCTCTGCTTCTCCTCCTCCTCCTCCTCGCTCGCGCGCGCGGGCGTGCGTCTCTCTCTCTCTCTTTGTCTCCCCTTGTGCGTCTTTCTGTTTGTTCGTGTTTAAGAGCGTGAGCGCTGCCGCTTGTAATTGGGCTCTCGGCGAAGACCCGGTAAAATCTCAGGACCTCGAAAGTTACGGTAGAATATCGGGATCTCAAAAATTACATCTCAAGAACTGAAGGTAAAAAAACTCATGATCTCCAAATCTGTAGAGGTAGAAACTAGAAACTGGAAATACCAAAGGGAAGCATCGGCACCTCGAAAATTATACTTAAGGTAAAGCATGGTGGGCAAAGGCATTACCAAAATAAGGGCCCAAGCTATCAAAACAAGGGCCTGCCTGTGTGAGGTGGCAGTTGAGCATTGCCCAATTTTGGTACTGCCCTTGCCCATGTACTTTACCAAGTGTAAAGAGTGACCTTTCATTATGGTTTTTACTTTTTTCCCCGGTGAGATTTTATGCTCTCTGCAAGGCACTCTCTTGATAGAAGACGAGATAAATCAGAAATGGTCTTCACGGTAAGAAATCAGGAGACCTAGAATGTAAATGGTAAATACTTGGGACCTCAAAAGTTACTGCCCATGTAAAAGAGGGATAAAACTCATCTACGTGACACGTGGAAATCTGCCAAGCGTCAGCTTGTAATTGGGATCTCAGCCAACACACGGTCAAATCTCAGGACCTCGAAAGTTGCGGTACAATATCGGGATCTCAGAAGTTACTCCAGGTCCCAAAGTCAAGTTTTAAAACTCATGATCTCCAAAGCTGTAACTAGGAATAAGTTATGGAAGGGAAGAATCGGCACCTCGAGAATTACTCGCGGTAACAAACCTGGAGACCTAGAATACGGCGATGGTAGAGACTTGGGATCTCGAAAGTTATAACCAGTAAATTTACTGGACACGTGGCAATCTACCAAGCCTCACTTTTGACACTTGTCAGTCGAATAGTTTTCTTCTAAATTGAGAGGGCCTTCTGTCACCTCTTTTTTTTCTATAAATAATTATCTTACTTTATCTATGTTTGTGATATTGTTATTATATACAAGTGTAGCTTGTGTCTTTGGCCCAAGTGTGAACTAGTCACCCAACCAATTTCTCCTTCCAAAATTTTGTAATTTAGTTGAATTTCCAACAATAAAAGATTACTCAAAAATCAACATATCCTGCACCTAAAATTCAAAAATTATGAAATCATCTTCCTATGATCCCCCCACTCATCAAAGGCTTTCCAAGAGTACTAAGAGTGTGCTTCAATTCCCTTAACATTTTGAGTTTTGAATTTGTTGCGTTGTCAATGACAAAATTGTTCAATATTCAATAACTCTTACATCGAAAATTTAAACCAATATTACACAGGGTACCAAATATATTGTCAGATATTATGATTTGGGTATATTATTTATCTTTTTTTTTTTAAATCAGTGTATTTACATGATGTACATAATCAAGGTTATGTAAATTTGAAAAATTATATTCTATCCATACCCTTGAATATATGCAAAACATAATATGTAGTAAGAAGGGATATGTGTGAAAATCTGGGTAAGTCAAATTAGGGTAGGTAGATAATGAAATTTAATATCAAAATTTGGTTTGTCTACATTTCCAATTCTACCAATTTGTTGGGATGTATTGTTGTCAATTCTGCTAATTTATTGGAACATGAGGTGAATAAACTATTCCACATGTCAATCACTTTTATTTTTGCATTCTAACATGGGATTTGTGTATGATCCTATTGGGTTTGGACTTTGAAAATTGTGTCAATATTTTCAAAATATGATTTTTTTTTAATATTAAAAAGAATACATATTTATTTATTTATCTCAAATAATGGGTATATGATAGGGGTCTACCATAAATCACAAGTTTTACATATTAGGACCTGATCTAGCTGGGAAAAAAATAATTTTAAAATACTGATGGGCAAACCCGTTGAAAATATATATACCTTTATTTGAGGATGTATCAAAACCAATATGCTCACACAACACTTGTCTAACCATCAAGAAACCCCCTTTCTGCACCCCGATTAATTGAGGGATTTCCTATAGTACCAAGAATGTGGTGGGGGGTGCTATGGTTTGTTGAGATCTCGTTGTGACAAACAAATTAGATGGATTCATAAATAATGTGGCATGTGCCACTGAGCACATATTGTAAAGTATTTCTAGAAATATTTATGTTTAAAAATCATTAAATGAATATTTGAAGATTATTGTGCAAGGTATGTACATTTTTTTCCAAATATTGAGTCAAGTATGAAGAAAAATAATCCTTTAGACACAAAAGTGAAAAGAATTTGATATTGTGTTGAGTTTTATTGAATTTTTCAATGATATTACATTATGAATTATATTACACAATTTTACAATAATATCATTGCATAATATGATTAAATTTTCTGAAATTCAATTTCCATTCAAAATTAATATTTAAATTTCCTTGAATTTGCAATGACAAAAATAATCCATATTTCAATAATTCTTTTAGTCTAGGTAAAAACATTAAAAAACCACCTTGGTGTAGCCATGCTCATGGAGAGCTTTTGATTGTTACTAACAGCACCTCCCAATTTCCCTTGAATTTTTTTATTTTTTTATTTATTGAATTTTGAGCCATTGTTGGTTGAAACCAATGTTGTGCATGTATATAGTTTAGAATTCACACTTTGTGTACGTGTAAATGTACAAGTTGAAACACATAAATCTAAGTGTCAAATTGTGCAAATTAATTTAAGCCATGTAAAAACAATGTAAATGTAAAACTTTTTATTTTTACATTTAACATTGTGTAAAAGTTGTGTTTAATAAAAATTAGAAAATGAAACAAAGAATATGCAAAAACATGAAAACCTTGATTTAATTCATTTGAAACTTTACAAATATTCATTTTTAATGTCCATTTTGATCATCAAACTGGCATATTTATAAAAGTGACAAAAAGGCATAGAAGTTCAATCAAAGCTTTAAAAGTTCCATGTGTAAATTGAACAAAACATTACCAACAGCATGGATACATGTGTCAATTAGGGCACACAATCCTCTACGTATGATCTTCAACCTCATCCGAAAACTCAACACCTTAGCCTCACCAAACCCATGCACATTTTGAGGTCCTCTTTAAGCCTCAAAGCCAACAATGGGATCATCAAACCAATTCTTAATTTGAAGAACTAGGACATCCAAGTTTTTGCACCACATCGACAATGACAAAGGCATATGAGAATGCCTACAATAGAAAAAAATGTCTCTAATTCAATATGACTACCATGTGTGCCTAAAATTGCTTTAGCTAAATAGGCAACTATTGAAAATTATCCTTCATGTTTTAACCACTAAATTGTCCTTTCTTTCTTCCAATGGCACATAAATGTGTGGAAGCAAAATAATCCTCGTCAAACTTGCACTCACACACATATTCCCTATTAAACTAACTTGAGGTTTGTAAATTGTAAACAAAAAAAAAACTTTTAACTTATTTTTCTTTACAAGTCTTTCAAATAAGTAAAGAAAAATAACACTTACAAGTGTTTAAAACAAGTTTCATTCTTGGACACCCCTATTCCAAAAACAACATTAGTGTTGCACATAATTTCTTGCACAACATTTGTAAAGGAATTTGATTGTCCATGGAGTTTTTGGTATTATAAATTGTTAAAGGTTGGGAGGAGGAATTAGCTATTGTATGCACAAGCAATCTCAATTGCTAAAAAATGGCCAACATAGTTTCCCACTAGACTAGTCTAGGATCCAACGTGATAGCAAGCATGTTATGGGCTTTAGAAAACTTAAAAGAATCCATGAAATCAAGGAAGGGCCTACGAACAATAATCACTTGCTCTTGCATGTTAACACCAAATTGTTTCACCTTGGTGTGCATATCCATGTCTTTAACAACATCAACTTTTGCTTGCAATTCCAATCTATCCTTGGAAAGTTGCACATATAACTTGATCACAAACATAAGGACATCTAACAATAGCCAATACCCACAATGTTGGTTACATACACAAGTAATCACAAAAGAGAAAGTGCATCACAAATTGCAACAACAATTGCCCAAGTTTGTGTTGAAGGAATCTTGTTGGTTATAACTTCCATCTAGCAATTGTTGCAATTGATAATTGTAGCTCGATAGGGTAAACATTGCTCAAACATGGCAACTTTGGATGTAAAGCATGTCTTCACCAAAGCTACTAAATTCCACTCAAACAAATTAGAATCTCAACATGCTTGCTTCCATTCTTTTGCCATTTGTCTACAATGGACAATGAACATAGAAGATCAATTTTATTCAACATTTGATAAACTACAAATTCTTTCATTGTCAAAAATCAAAATAGTCAACATATATACTTGATTTTTTTGGCCATGTGATGCAAGCTTCAAGGGATGTTTGTGCAAATTTCACACTAATGAAGCCTAGGTCCTTGGATTTCTTTTCATCATTGGTTAATATTGAACTACCTTGCTCATAGCATGTCTAAAGCATGAACCATCAAAAGGAGCATGCAAATTTAATACTTCACATGAAATAACAAATTCCAAAATTGTGGTCATGTTCCCCAAATTGGTTGCTTTCATCTTTCAAGTCAAAGCATGGTTGGGGTACCAAAAAGGACTATCTCATTAAATATCCAATGGACCCCTCACTTCAACATGTCATTGAAACTTAATGGAAAATTCATATTGAATTTTTTTTCTTCATAAATACATACATTATTAAGGTACTATTTTATGCATAACATTTCAAATTTCAACAACTTTAAGGATTCCTAATGAGTTTTTAAAAACTTTCTAAGACTTTGTTTCATTAAAAAAAAGGTTCAAGGACCCATAAGAAATGTCTAAATAAATTATTTTGCCTCAAGATTCTCACCACAAACACCTTAACTACTAATATATATAGAATGTTCAAGTGTGACTAGAACCAAATGCCTTATTGCAATGTACAAAGTTTCAAAATGTGAAATTTTTGGGAATTTTGGGCCATTATTAAAACATGGCCCACATTGGATAAATTTCATAAGTGAAATCAATAGATACTCTAAATGCCTATATAAAATTTGGAGAAAATTTATTTCATCTAACATGAGAACAAAAAGGGAAATTTAAAACGGATCATCAATTTTATGAAGAAAAAGGTGAATTTCACTAGTAGAGATCCCATTGTTTGCAATCAGTCATTATGTAATTATGTGCAATTAGGTGTCATTTGTAACTACATTGGTTGTGTGTGCAATTAACATGCAACTAATTGTGTGTACAAAATGAACACATGTCATAAAAATCATGGCTTAAGCTAATACATTCGTACATTAATACACTGAATATATTTACCTAAATTATATATAATAGTCTTATGGCTTTAATATTGAGGCTAAACCCATACTAACCAATGTTACCCAAAGTAAAACATTGGTTAAACCTAAGTTAAATTCACATTTATCAAGGTTAAACTAACCATGGCAAAATTAACTATGAGATTAAACTAAGTTAACTTAATTTAATCAAAGTTAGTTTAATATTATATATATATAATCATTATAGTTAATCATGTATTTAATTATTAGAAGATTATTATAATTATAATTATTTGATTATAATTTAATTCTAACTATATTATTAATTATGGTAATATATATTTGGCTAATTAACTACATTGATTTGCCTATAAGTACCCTAGCTTGTACCCTAGCTTGCGCTAGTTACTAACCTAAGTTAGCCATTAATTTAAAATAATTGATAATAATATAATATTATTATCACCTATTAAGTTTTATTACTTATAATATAATAAATTTAACTAGTAGGTAAACTAGGTTAATATGGCCTAGGTAGTATGTAGTATTTGCATGTGGTTGCAACTATATTGGTTATAGTTGTAATTGAATTTTTTATCCCATATTTTTTGCTTTGGACTCCAAGTGTGCAAATTATATTATAAGTAAATGCATTTGTCTTGTTCACAAACCAAATACCAAATGCCATTTGGGATGGGCCAATGAAAGAGGTTAAACCTAAACACAAAATTGGATTATTTTAAACCTACCTACCTAGCTTAATCCTACCATCCTATGTACTTACAACCTACCTAACAACCTAATTAATTAAAAAATAAACAATCAATGGGCTTTTTAAAATTGCCATGTGTTGCCATGTAATTAACCTTCACAAATGGACACATGTCAAAATTTGATTCACATTTTATTGGATGGCCAAAATATTATGAATTTATTAATAATAATGAATATTGAAATAGTGCTTAAATGCCATGTGTGACCATATAATTGACCTTCACAAATGAACACATGTCATTGTGGACAATTCATGTAAAATAATATAAATGTATAAAGTATAAATTCATACCATATATATTGGCCACATAAATATTGTTGTATACAACTACCAATCATGTGCAACTTGTCTTATGCAACTATGGGGTCTAGTAATTACATGTGTCACATGCAATTCAAAATTAGTTGCATACAAAAATTGCAAAATGATAGTTTTCTTCTACTGTTTGGGGGTCCTTGAAATGAGTCCTTATGTTTCAAACATGTATGCCAACTGTGCTTGAGCCCTTTCACATATAACACAAGATTTTGAAAGTGATACCAATTTTTTCAAACATGGCCTTCAATTGCTTTACCAACCATGCCCAATAGTATCATTGGCTTCAAAATGGCCTTTTGTAACATGTTGAAGCTTCCAATTTATAGATAAAAAGTTTATGACAAGAACAAAGGTATTGTACTATCCCCTATTCATCCACAAATCAAATGTAATTGTGATAGTAGGTGTAACATTGAATTGAGGTTGCAAATCCAAATCCAAATAGAAAACAACCATTGTAAGAAGGATCTTTTCAAACAATGTCTTTCGAAGAGGGAAAACTAACTTGGGATCAAACTTCAAAGCCTTCACAAGTTCCTAAGAGGAAAAACCAAGTCTACCAAGAATAATTCCTAAACATCATCTTGCTTGTAATGAATTTTGCTTCCAAAAAAAATACAAATTACACTTGGTGCTACTTTTTGACGTTTCTTGGCAAGCTACACAACCTTGTTACATCCCTCAACATTTTTTGATTGTGACCTTCATTACCTTCTACATCAACAAATTTTCCAACATGTTCATTGAAAAGTTCAAAATGTTTAGCTTCAACATGTTGTTTCATAAAACTTGTCCAAATGATGTGTTGTAGCAATGATTCCCTTCTTCCTTAAATTTTTTTTAGTGTATGGTGGACATGTGAAAAAAATTAAATGCATTTTAATTGTTGTACTCAGTCACAATCAAGTTGATCCTTATTGTTCACAACAAAAAAATGCCCATGGAGCAAAATTTTGACTCCAAGTAGCCCAAAACTTAACTTGCTTGTGTAACAAAGCTTATTCACAATTAAGCTTCCAAAAACAAAAAAAGACTCTACGATTTTTGTGGGGTTACTTTTTGCAAATAACATTTATTTGAAACAAATTTAAATGAGAAAATTTGAATAGTTTAATTTAAAATAATTCATGTAAGTTTTTACATTCATACATAATTGTGTATCGATATTTTGGTTTAAAGCTAGAAAACAAATCCCAAAATGAGTTTCAATGAACAACCAAACATGTTTTATGGCAAGATTATTTCCTTCACATGTGACCTACACCTAAAGCTAAACATTTTGAACCCATTGAACATAATTTTTTCATCAAATGGTTTTTTAAATGAGTCCTTTGCCTTGCAACCATTTCCTTCAAAGTATTAAAACTTTGAAATTTTTGTATGATTTGGTTTTTCATCAAATTCATCCAATGAACATGAATTTTCATAGAAAGGGGCATGATTTTGTTATACAAAGAATTTGAAATCAATTGTATGACTGTATGCATTCCTTTTGATTCTTTTAGAAAAAAAATGTAGTTAAAACATTTGATATAATTAGTTCACTAAGCCAAAATGTGGTTTCTATGACTAGGACATGTTGCGACTATTGCCCAAAATAGTCATGTAGTTGTAAGTGGACTTGAATCATAGTCAATTTGACAACTATAGTCATAATTATGAATCTACAATTATAAATATGACTACATGATTAATGTAACCATATTAAAGTAATTATTTGACCTTGTTTTATGAAGTTAAAAAAAAAAACTAAAATACATATCAACATGGTCAAATTTGTATTAGAAGCCAAACTTAATTTAATTTACCTTAATTTAATCTAATTTAAATAATTCCTATTTTAATATGTTTTAACTTAGTTTAGTATGAATTAATCTAAACCTATTTAATTTAAATTTATCTATTTAAACTTAATCCAATCCTAATTTAATCCATTTAAGGCTGGTTCACCTTAAGTAGCCTATATAGTTTATCTTAAATAACTTAATTTATTATAAATGATCTTATATTTAACTTAATGTAACATATTTAAACATATATAAATTAAAATAACATATTTTAATTTAGTTTAACCAAATGTAACCAACTTTAACAACATTTAATTTTTTTCCAAATTTATCCAAATTTAGATTAATTTAATTCAATTTAGCCTAGTTGATTTTAGTTCTAACAAAGTACATTAAAAAAAATTATTTGCCAAAAAAATTCAAATTTATCCAAGTTTAATTGACCATGTTTAGCTGAAGTGCTTTCATGTAACTTGATTTCACCAAATTTAACCTTTAAAAAAAATAAAAAATAAAAACCAAATGTAGCCAAAATCATCTAGTTTTAAAAAATGTATCTTCATTTAACCAAGCTTAACCAAGTTTTAGCCAAGTTTATCAATATATAAGAAAATGTATTTTATTTTAGCTATAATAACCTACTTTAACATCATTTATATTAATTTAACAAAAATTTAACAAAATTAATGAACTTTAGCTTTATTCTAGCCAAGTTTAATCTAAACATCCTATTTTTAAAACAAAAATATCACAACTCAAGCAATTTCATGTTATTTAAACCAAATTTAACAAAGTTTTACCAAATTTATCTATGGGTTTAGGATTCATAAATTTACAACATATTAAATATACATATAAAATGACCTTTAAAAAAAATGATGAAATATAATTTACAATTTTTTAAAATTTAATTTTATTACAAAATATTTTTTGTATTATGTATATATATTGTATTAAAAATATATATTTTAGTAAACTTAAAATTATAAAAAATTAAATAATGAAAAACCAATACAATTATAATGTTATGTTAAGCGGATGGATTATAATATATATAATAATAATTAATTGGTAAATAGTTTGTTTCGAAATATCAATTCTATTAATGATTTGCAATGTAATGAAAATAAATATAAAATTGGAATTAATATATGATTATTAAATTAAGTAATATAATGAAAATTAAATATTCGTATATAAAATATAAATATTATATATATAAAATATATATATGATACATATAATATATTAATAACATCATATTATATTCATATTTCAGAATTATATATATATATTCAATTTTTAGTAATTCGAATTCATATGTTCATTTGATTAAGTATTGGAAAAGAAATTAAATTTTAAACTTTGTATTTTTATACATTCAAACATTGGAACATGATAAAGTTTTTATGTGAGAATATTGTGTCACATGTGATGTGGTAGGTTGATGGCAAAGGCCTTGGACCAAATCTTGGAGGTCCAAGGAGTAATACTTGTTCCCACCATGTTGACCAATTTGACCATGTTGACTATGTTGACCAATGGTATGTATAATGACATATAATACAAGAATGTTTTATATGGTTATATATATGATTATACAATTCATGTATTATACAATTTGTGTACAAACCATATGTATATGATATATAAATAATCAGAAATTAACTTAAATGAATAATTATTTTGTAAAATCAATATTCGAAAATATATTTAAATATTAATATAATAACACATTCTTAATAAATATACATAATTTTATTATATATACAAATATAATATTATGTAGTTGTAGGTGCAATTGCAATGGTGTTTACGACTATGACCATCTTAATGACTAATGGCATTTACAACTAGTTTTATAGTTGTAAATGCCACATTTTGGCATTGTGGTTTACATGACTCAAAATGACATTCACATAATATCCAAATTATTTTAAATTATTTTTATTAATTTAACAAGGTATCATTTTATCTATTGGCATACAACAATCCATTACAATTATATTAATGTAAGATAAACAAAAATCCAAAGTTGTCTTTTGTAGTTTTTAAAAAACAGGTCATTCTTTTTTGGTACCCTAATTGTGAACACACCCAACATCAATAAGGATTTGAATTGATTCCTATCCCTAATAGCAAAAATTTCAATGTTCATAAACATTAGTAGATGAAAAAGTTGTTTCCTTGGACTAAATGGATTAACTTTAGGTAAGGATAGATCGGCATCATCTCCTTCGTTTAGCAATGGGCTTGAAGTCTATAACCTTTTTCTTGTCTTGCCATAACTTAAACATTACAAAAGAAGGGAATCGAATTTCTAAATAAATTTTTAGATTTCCCTAAATCAAATCAAAATATGCAAGATGAAATGGGAAAGGATAATTTCCTAAAAGGATTTTTTTTGCAACTTGAGTAGAGAAAAAATGTTGTTAAAATTTTAATAATTGTGGAAAGCTGCTATTGGTGCTTGCTAAATCTATTTTTGTTGGAGTTATTACTAGTGAAGCCTATTATTACAAAAACTATTTTGCTTCCACTTTTACAAGAATTGTTGTTCTTATAACAACTATTGTTGCTATTGGGCATTATAACATGTTTACACTATTTTGCACACACATCTGCCCATTTTCAAAAAAAGGCAAGGAACTCACCTTAACATACACACTAAAACCAAAGCATAAGAAGGTGAAAAAAAAGGCCATAAAATTTGACAACAATGATGAATGGGTACATGATGGATAGAAAAACCATAGAACGTAAAAAAGGCTCACTTAAATGAACAATCATGGCAATGTAGGAACGTTCTTTGCTTCTTATTGCTATGTGTTTACATACACACACAAACACACATAACAAGATAAATGGATGAATAAACAAATACATATGGACAACAAGACAAAGGTGACAAACATAACACACACATACCAAAAAAACAACATTCACCTAGAAATAAAGAAACAATCATGGCAATGTAAAAATGTTCTTCATTCCTTGCTCCATTTTTACACATACATAGAAACGCACATTCATCAAAACTTTCATGATGAAGGACACTTGGACACACACACATAAAATGGTAACAAAAAAAACATAGAATATCAACACAGACAACCAACATACTAGGCTAGAAGAAGGTTTAGGGTTTAGAATCAAATTTAAAAAATTGAAGATAAAATGCCATCATTTCATTATAAGATGGACTTTTCAAGTGATGTAAGATCTTTTCAGGTCATAGTCCATACAAAGTGTTGTGACCTTTATTACATAGTCAACATGTATTAATTGTTGATTGTTTTTTCCTTGTGAGACTATTGTAATGTTAAAATAAGGGTTTCCAACCAATGACCAAAATGACCAAACGAAAATGTCACATACATACACAAACATAGAGAAGACCAACACATATTGAAAGAAGAAAGTGATGTTCACCTAAAGAAATAAGAAAAGACATAAATGGTGATGGCAACACAAGCACTCCTCGCTTTGCTGCTCCATGCTTGCACACACAAACAAGACAAATTAGAAGGTCCAAAAGAAGAAAGTTATGTTCATTTAAAGAGAGAAGAAAAGATGACAATCGATGGCAATGGTGATGCAATAATGCTCCTTGCTTTGTTGCTACATGCTTGCACACATAAACAAGATAGACCAAAAAAAGGTCCAAAAAAAGGAAAGACACAAACCGACCAAGACTAACTCAAAAACACATAGACCAACTAGGTTTTGTATTCTATGCATGCACACACAATCAAGATAGATTGGAAAAAAGGTCTAGAAAAATAAGCATGACCAAAATCAACCAACAAAACACATAAATTTTGAATGGGCTTTGTTATTCTAAACCTAATTAACAAAAAAACAAATAGACCAACTACCCATGCTTTATTGGTATGAGCCTAACCAACCAAAAAGACACACAAATCAACTAGGCTTTGTTGTTCCAAGCTTGACCAACCCAAAAAGCATGCAAATTGATTGGGCTTTATTGTTCCAAACTTGACCAACCAAAAAAACACATAGATTGATAGGCCTCCCAAATGGTTTCTTGAGAAAATTGTTGTTCTTTTATGCTTGCACACACAAACAAGACATATCATAAGAAGATCCAAAAGAACAAACACATAAATTGACCAAGATTGCCCTAGCTCCCCCCGCCCCCAACACCACCACACACACAAAAAAAGTTATCTATTATTTGAAACCATGAAATTTTTGATCCCCTCACTTGGAACATGCCAAAAATCTGCTTGGATTCACCATGAGCTCCTCTCCTTACATAGACAAAACAAAAGAATTAAAAGACATGACAATGAAATCACAACAAGAAAATAGATAACAAGGAAGGAAGGCAAAACATGTTCAATTTTTGCTCGTTTGACAAATTCATTGAAGAGGAGGTTCAATGGCTATGGCACACAAGTTGCCAAATTATGCAAACCCAATCATTGTAAACCCTAAACCTAAACTAAATCATTTACACTAGAAATTTACATGAGCATACAAGGCCATATAAATGTATGTATTTATACAAATTTTACATGCCCAAAATTAATTATATGGGGCCATGTAAATGTATGTTAAGATTATTTACATTTACATGGGCTTTACAAGCTATAGATACAACTATTGACATTTACTTGTACAACATTGGTTAAAACTAGTGTTGGACTGGTATTGAGCATACTAGCTTGGTTAATCCTACTTTTGGGGTTCTTTTACCCCCAAATATTTAGTAGGTACTAATGGATGAAAGCATGGTAAAGTATACAATTCAATTACCTTGGTAGTTTACTTGTTAAGCTGACAAGAAGTAGGACTAAAACCCATCATAAAGTAATTATACATTTAATATTTTTATTTAAATGATGAAAAAAAAGATACTTCTTCACTATTATGTAATTTTAAAAAATTTACATTGTAAAAGTAGGTTTCAAGTAGACTTTTTAAAATGTAAGTAACTTTTGAAACTTACTCTTTGCAATGTAACATTTGTTTCAAGTATGTGTCAAGTATATTCTACCAAAGAGGAAGTAAAAAAAAATTATTTTTCTTCCTTTAAATATACAATGATCTTTAAGTTATAACTTCACACAAAGGTATTTCATTCAATTTTCTAATGAAAAAGTATTCTTGAACACCATATTGACCAATCAAATTCAAAAGTACTTATTTCCTACTTTTATTATTCCAAAGTTTTTTCAAATTTTGTATTCAACTTAATACAAACCCAATGGAAAGCACCATGGTTTCAAAATGAAATTTAAGTAAAAATTGAATATACTTGTGCTTTTGTGAAAAAAAAAATCTTTCTAAACTTGATATTTTTTCGTCAATTTTCTTTTTGTATAAAATACCATGCTTTCACCCTAATATTGGGTATTTAAAAAAAAGCTTTCATACCAATCTATTTGTAGTGTTTACTATTAAATGCAAGGTTGATATATGGCAAGTATAAACTTAGTATTAATATTGATATAAGGCAAGTATGTATTTAACACTACCTTAAGTCCCATGTGAGGCTAGTACTTATATAATGGTACCAATATTCATCAATACCATATACCTTGTTGCATCACTATTTATGGAAGACTTTCCAACAATATTAAGAACATAGCCTAGGGCTTCATGGTTTAGGAGATTCCAACATGAAAATACCAAACAAACTAGGATAACTTGGCCAGTATTCTTTGAACACCAACTGATGATCGAATATGTCCTATTAATTTGGCTGGTCAATGAGAATGTGCGTGCAACCATTTGATTATTCACATGCATGTTTAAGACTAAATGTCCACTTGGAAAAATGTGTTCATTTTTTTATATTAAAGATTATCATTTTGTAGTTTTTGTGATCATTTATGGGTGTGGGTGAAACCCAGTAAAACAAAATTTTGATTTCCTTTGTGTATAGGTACAATTGGTGATGGGTAGCCAACTATCACATTTTAGTTGAAATCTCTTGTTGTAGAAGGGGATGGTGTTTTTAGCATTTGGTTAAATACACATCTTTTGGACCAATATGAACTTAAAGTTTAAACAGTATTGCATGGACTTATATGCAGGCTTGCAATGAAAGTTGCAATGATGTGTTGGTGAAGCCAACATCTGTATTGTCATGTCCTCCAGAGTGTTCATCACTAAAGCACTGCAGTATGCAAATTGTTTAGCAATTTCTAGAATTCTTCACACACTTCCCCAAAAGAAACAACATTGTAGGTGACGGTTGAGCAGGCTTGTTCCAACAACCAGAATATGAAGGAAAACAGCACATTGAGTTGTAGGAGAAGAATTATAAGCAAGTCCAAACAATGTCAAAATCTATGTTTTGGAAACACTTCAAATCATACAACATTGCACATAGCAGACAAGAACCCAGCACTGATGTCAAACCTTGTCTGCTATGTACAATTGCGAACATCAAGGTTTTTGTAATGCACAAGGAGCTCTATGTTTTTTCTTGCAATAGCAATGGATTATAACATGGCAATGATGATGCATTAAAATGAGCTGAGCTAAATTATCAGTTTGCTACACTAATGTTGTTGCTGTTGTTGCAGGCAAGCCTTCAAATTTTCTGCATTGGCTTTTAAATCCTCAACAGCACCAGATTCATCTGCTGCAAGTGGTGAACCATCAGCAGTCACAGAGACTGTATCATACTTCTCCTGCTGCTGGAAATTTACTGCTGCTGGAAGCTCAGATACCAATTGTGTCTCCTGAAGAAGAACCTGAATTAAGCCTTCAAGAGCTGCTGTAGGATCTCTCTTCTTTTTTAGCAGAAGCTCACTAACATCTGCTGGTGTGATGGCCTTGTCAAAGATTGCTTTTTCTACTTGAGGGAAAAGAGCATGTGTCTCAAGCCCTAAGTTATTATATGCCAGTATCTGGAAAGCCGGAAAAGTGCACCATGACATGTGAATGTGCATGTCCATCCGACCTGAACGTAACAGGGCTCCATCCAGTTTCTCAATGTGGTTGGTAGTGAATATAATGATGCGTTCACTACCACAACATGACCATAGCCCATCAGTAAAGTTGAGCAGCCCTGAAAGTGTAACTCGGCATGTCTGCACCATATAAAGACACAAAAAGGAAAAGTCTCAAATTAATTCTGAAGCTCATTGAGTTGACACAATCCTAGAGTCACAATGCAGATGATCTTGTGAATGCTGCTACAGTTAAACACTGTAAACCCAAAATGCTGTGGGAATGAAAGCAGTGAGCAAATGACACATCATCAATGTCACAGAGCAACTTTTTATTTACAAACTATTATTCTTCTATGCAAAAGGTCTGTTACAAGGTCAGTCTGCAAAACACTCTTCAGGACCCAATATGGAATTAAAATGTAAAAACCCATCAAAGAGAGTCTACAGATGGTAATAAAAACTCCCAATGTGTTTCAAAATGGAAAAATTCTGAAATTAAGTCAAAATGAAGACAAAATTATGTCGGACCCATGTAATTTTCTTCTTGTGATCTGAGCAATGTAATCATCCCAATTAAATGGTATTCAGAACCTCAAATACAAAGACTCTGCTGCACTGTACGAGGGAGGGAGCGAGAATTGGGGGCTAACCTCATCCTCTGCGCCAGTTCTCTTCATGGCGGGAGGAGCTGGAGCAGCTTCTGGTCTCTTTGTCTCAGATGTGTGTTTTTGGAAGGCTGCCTTTTTGCGCTCGGAAAGATCAAGGGAGCAGTCAATGTCTTCAATGACAATCACAGATCGGTTGGTGGTTTGGATGAGCAGTTTTCGGAGCTCAGAATTGGAGGCAACTTCTGTGAGTTCAACATCATAGACATCATATTGCAGGTAATTAGCAATGGCTGCTATCATGCTGGACTTGCCGGTCCCTGGAGGTCCATACAGCAAGTAGCCTCTTTTCCATGCTTTTCCTGCTCTGTGATAAAACTGCTCTCCCTTGGTGAAGTCCAAAAGGTCCGCTTTGATCTCAGTCTTCAACTCAGGGCTCATGGCTAAGGTGTCAAATGTTGAAGGATGCTTGAATGGCACTGACTCCCACATTCTTTTGTTGTACCTGCAAAGAAGAGCAAAAGGTGAGGTCAGCTGAAGAAAATCTCTAGATGTAACATCTCTAGGCAAGATCATCATGATTCTAAACCGGCACTCCTCTTTCAAGTTTCCGATCAAACTTCAGGCAGACAAAACAATACAGTCATTTATCTTTCAGCTGATCAGCTATCAAGACTTTCTCGATATAGATCTCTACTCTTTCTCATTCAGATCTTAGAGCAACTCCACCGGCGCTCAGTATGTGACCCTACAGTGGGAATCTTGGATGAGGTACAGCAGTGAAATCCAGTGAATCCGCCGGGAGACTGCTGTGACCCTGAAATAATGCACAGCTCTCAGAGCCCTGGAGGAGCCTTGTAACAGTCTAATAAATACAGTCAAATTGCATTTATTGACTGCTCCATGTTTTTTATTGGCCAGATTGTTTGATTGGTCCAGGTGGGTTGCTATTCCAGTCTTCCACGTAGTTGCAGTTTCACTTTTGCGGACGCTAAAAAGTAACTAGGGTAGACCGACTGGTGACTGAACACTTAAGCAATCAGGGCACCCCAGATCCAAGGGGAGGGCTCTGTTGTCTTCGGTGTCTAAACAAAACTTGACCCTCTCTTCTTGGCGCATCTGACACACTAGCAATTGTGGCAAATGGGTTAGAAATGAGAAAGTTATGAGGTTTGAAAGTAAGAGGGGTCCAAAGAGAAGAGGGAAAAAAAAAGTCAAGTTTTGTAAGTTGGAAAAGCTTTTTTTCTTTCTTGTTAGTTTTCCATTACTCATTTTCCTTTGCTCTTGAAAGATGATTTCTAGATCTTAAGGTAACGCTCTTATAACATTTTAAATCACTCAAAATGAAGCACAAATGATGAAGATATAAATAAGTGTTCGGTCATAGGCAGGAAATCGGTGATGAACCGTTCTGCTTTAAAACTTGGATGTGAGCAATAATGTTGCAGGGTCACATACTGAGCACCGCTGGAGACGCTCTTAGAGCTGAAATTGTGAAGAAGTCCTGAAGTCGAAAGGACCGAATGTTACGATAACTCTTGAGACAAAATTTTCAGTCAATGTGGGTGTATGAGATTTATTTTGTACCCGCCATTGTTGCGGACATTGGTGTAAAGGAGGCGGTCACGAGTTCGATCCTTGAAGTTCTTGGCGGTGGCGATGACATGCTCGACGTAAGGTTCCAGCACGCGACTCCTGACTTCCTTGCGGATCTTGAGTGTGTAGGTCCGCTTTTCGTCCTCGGGGGCGGGCAGGCCGCGCCAGTTGATGGAATTGCTACCGGCCTGCCGGTGCGAGACATGATGCGTCCAGGAAATTTGAGCGCCCATGAACTCCTCGTGAATGGACTCGTTGTCCGCAAGTGCGAACGTGTTGTAGGTGGCGTTTTTGGGTCGACATAGACTCACGTGATGCGCGGCTATGGCCGTGGACGAGCTCAAATACGTCTGCACGTAGTCGTAGATTTCGTTCCCTCCCGCCCCGTAGAACTCCGGCACCTCCACGAAAGCGTACGGCGTGAAGTAGCTCACCAAGGACTTGCTCCATGTGCTGAGAATCCGCCTGTACTCACTGGGCAGTATTTTGGTCCCAAACGCCACTAGGCCCGGAAAAATTGCCAAAAATGTCCACAACTCCAAAGCTTGTCCCATTATTCTCAAATCCCAATACTCACTCACTCACTCACGAGCTGTATGTAACGTCGGACCAACTCCCAAAAAACTCTGCTGAAAATTTCACTTCGTCAACTCGGCTCTCAAACCTGTCTTGCTGTCAACTGTCCAGATTCTAACGAAATTATCAGTGAAGTTACAACTGTTTAGATTGCTACCAAAATTATTGTAAGACAATTACTGTGAGACTGTTGCAAACTATCTAGATTACGATCAAAATTATGATGAAACTCTTGCAGGCTGTTTAGACCGTGATCGAAATTATCTTGAGCTAGCAGACTGTTTAGATTACGACCGAAATTTTATCATGAGACTGCTGCAAACTGTCTAGATTGCGACCGAAATTACCATGAAGCTGTTGTAGATTGTCTAGATTGCTACCGAAATTACCGTGAGGCTGCTACACAACTCAAGGCTCTGTCGATAAGACATACCAGACTTGTCATCTGAGCCAGGACTTTTTGGAACAAATTCACAAATGCTTTTGTTACAGATGTCGATCTAACGGCGCCTCATAAGACTCTCTACTAACTTTTATAAGAAGAATTATAGCTGCAGCTTTGCCCGGGTGGATGGGTGCTTGATCATGAGCAGCGTGAGACGGATGAATCACGAGCAGGTGTGATGAAGAAACGGGTACTATATAAATTATTAAGAATTCTTCTTCCCGGCGATGATGATAATGATGATGATCTAGCTTCTGAGATTTTCTGGAACAAGTACAAAACTGGAGGAAAGGTGAAGAACATCCAGCAGCTGTTGCTGCTACAGCTTGGATATCTTAATCAGTGTCTCTCTACTGTTGCGAGGTCACCCCCAAACAAAGACAGAAGGCTTGTCAGACTAAGTTCATACATGTATGAGCAGCAGCAGATGAGAGCTGTGGGAATTCATTAAGAGATGATGAAGGCAGTCAGGTCTTTTATATCCGCGCAGCAAGCAGCCATAAGACTAAGGCTTCAAAAATCCACGGTAGTGAGTTTCTTCGCCAGATTCGCGACTGTTGTTGCATGCCCTTCCTTTTGAATTACACTACTGTTCATCACTAGATTCTTCTTCTCCTTCCTTGCTCTTCGCATGTTTAGGAAAGCTCCCAACCGCCCTTACATCATCCTGTGCGCAAAAGTGGCGACAAGCGGAAGCCTTTGTCCACCACGCTCCTCAACCCGGCCCCGTACGAAGCACGGCGTACGTTCTCTGGACCCACAGTCACTGTTACCTAGTTACGTTCTCTGGGCTACCGTTTCTGCTGCTAGCTACGTATACGTACATACGCTCTCTGGCCTACTGTCCGTTTTCTTTCCAACTTGCTGCACAGGATGTTACTGGGGATGCTACCGTGGCCTTCCGCTAAGAGCATCTCCATGTAAAAATCTTGGATGAGGTGCAGTAGTCATATCCAATGGCTCCACTGGATTATTTTTCCATTCGAAAGTGCATCCTTTTCAGTGCCCTGGAGTAGTTTGATAAATCCAGTCAAATCTAAGTTACTTGCTTGTTCCTCGTTTCTGGTTCCATAAATAGTCTGATTGGTCCAGATGGGCTGCTATTAATAGTAGTGCACAAATTTGCAGTCCCGGTTTTAGTCTTATGGGTTCAGTTAGGTCACTGATTTCTTTGTGGCAAAAATTCGTCAACATGGTCAAGGGAACTTTTTGAAAAAATTCCCAAAGATTTGCCACATTTCAAGGAAGAAAATACGAAATTGCCAAGATTTTTGGAGGATTTGGGCAGATTTTTAGCATATTTACATATAATATATTTATTTATTTATTTAAAGCCAGATTTGGCTAAATCCTCTTTGTGGCTGATCACCACTTTTGGACTAACACGGGCAAAATTGAAAAAAAAAAACAAACAAATTTGAGGTTGGAGAAAAATAAATAACTAAAACTTGGATGTGAGAAAGATTTTTGGAAAGTCACATACTGAGCAGCTGAAGATGGATACTTCTGGTGTGGTATAAGCAAGGTTCTTCAAATTCCTCACCACTAGACCTAGTTCCAATTTTCTTTAAAATAATTCCCTCTCCTCTCTTTGTCTGATTCATCCAACTTCCTTACCACTGCCTGCCTGGTAGGGACATGAGGTAGTATCAGCTTCATGAAGGCCAGACCAGTCTCAATACGAGGCATATACCTGCTTCATATCACCCAAAAATCAGCTTTGAACCCTAATACCAAGACCTGCCTGATTCTGTACATACCTCCAATTCATGAACAAACCATTCTTTGTCAAAATAGTTGATTATTTCTAATTTTGGGTCCTGGAAGCCCAGTTTGAATATTTCAAGACTTTGATAGTCAACGACAAGTTTGCAGACGCTTGGGACTCCCTCTATTTTCAGTTCATTGTGATAACCTAGTGGCATCGACTGGTTTTTTATTTTTCACAGGTGCTGGGTTCAACTCTCTGGGTTACAAAAAATATTCCAATTGAAATACTCAACACCGAACATGGGTCTCAAGTACAATATGAAAGTTTACAAAAAGATCCCATACCAGGTTGCAGGTCTTCCCCTTCCCCTTTCTCTCCCTCCCTTCTTTCTTTCTCTTCAATGTTTTCTTCACTTGATGGGTCTTTTGAATCTTGAGAGAAGCCCTTTCAACCTACCTACCCCTTAAATTATTTTTCGAACATATTGAAAGTTTTTTATTTCAAATTTCTTTGTTTTTTAATCCATTTTTGTGAGCAATGTGGATTTCAAGCCATTCCAATGGATGAAAATTCATTCATGAAATCTCAAAATGAATTTTTTTTTTCCCTAGAAATACAACCTATAATTTTATTCAGACCAAATCCATGTTGTACAAGGGTGCAAGCAAGATATTTTGTACATATTTGTTACTTTTTTTTCTACTTGAAAACATTAAAAAAAAAATTCAAATTTCTAACCTTCCTCTAGCATTTCAAAATAAATGATTTTTTTTTTTTCATGGGCATCTCTAGTCTCCCTCTAGCTTTCAAAAGCAATTTGTGTCGTATCATTTGGACTTGAAAAAGTATCCCAAAAATATCCCCAAAAATATTCCCCATTTTTAAGGGGTTGGGGATGATTTTAGTTATAAAAACAAACTTGATTAACCAAAAAACATTTATTACAATGTTCACCACATCAATATTGAGGTGGTGGAGAAAAAAACCAAATACTTGCAAAAATATTTCACCTACTTTCAAGTACTTGAACTTTTTTTTGAAATTGTCACAAATTTTAGGTCCAATTCAAGTACTTGCAAGCAGCTTTAAAAAACATGATTATAATAATTTAATTTTTGAAGTCCATGCAAACAAAAGTTAAAAAATAATGTACCCAAAATATATATATATGTATCCCCATAAAATCATCTACTTGTTAGTCCTTTTCTTTAGGGACCTTAGTATTTTGTTGCTTACACTACTTTGTGTGTATGTTTTACCATGTTTTCACCAACAACCAATTAGAAGTCTAAAGTTGCAATCACGCCCAATGTTAATGCTACCCACTAACATTGAATTAACATTAAACTAACACTAAACCATCCTTTTAAATTCACACCAAATTAATGTTAGTTAACTTTAGGTTAGTGTTAGTTAGCACCATGATGATGGATTCACACCATCTTTGTGTTTGGAAAACCCTAGCCGAATTGAGGGTTATTTCTCATGTGTAGGGTTCCCAACTTTGTTGTGCCTTTTTCCTTGTCCTCTCATTATGAAAGCTTCAATTCTAGTTGTCACAAGCTCCCCATTCCATCACCTTCCAACAACCTCCTTTCTTGGTCCATTCTTGTTTCAACATTTTCATGAGCACTACACTCTGTCACCTTCCAATAGTTTGTTTTCTTATTCCTTTCTTATTTTAACATCTTCATGAACACCACATTCCATCACCTTCTAGTAACTTCATTTATTGTTCGTGCACCTTTTCATTCGCTCTCATCACAATAACTTCACTTGCAGCAGTCGTAAACTCTACATTCCATCGCCTTCTAGTAACTTCCTTCCAACAACTTCATGTCTTATTTTTGCAATTTCATTGCCACTACATTCCATTGCCTTCCAAGAATGCTTCTTCTAGGAATAGATTCCTTCACCTTCCAAGAACTTTTCTTTTCTTTGGTTTCAAATAGCAACACCATTTTTTCTCTCTTGTGGCACCTTCTTCAAATTTTCTTTTCTTACAACAACTTCTTCATTTTCTCCAAATTGTCGATTGTTGGAGTTGCTAGCTATTGGAGTTGTTTGTTGGAGTTGTTAGCTACTACAACATTGCAAGTTGCGAGCTTCCATTATCAATAAGTCATTATTTTGTTGCACTTTTCTTTATCTTTTGCCATGGACAAAATGCAAAGGAGGGTAAATTTGTTCACAATGTCATGCATGTTCCTATTCCAAATTATGGACAAGGTTTTGAACTTTTCATATTTTGGGTCTCTATTTCTTGATTTGAATTCTTTCTATTTTGATGCATTTGTTGCTAAAGCTACTACTTAATTCTTGTTGATTATTGCAACATTGCATGATTTTCATATGTCCAGTTTTTTGTGTTTCATGTCCCATGATCTAAGTCATTGTGTTAAACCTAGAAACACATTGTGGTTCTCCCAATTCCTTCTCATTAAGTACAAAGATGAAAGATGGGTTGACAACTTGAAAATGACAAAATCATGTCGTTTTTTTATTGCTAATTAGTTGCGACCTATGTTGTTGAAGCAAAACAACCATTATCAAGAAGTTATTCCACTTGAAATACAAGTGTTATGCACCATTTATAAAATGGTCCATGGTGCTAACTTTCTAGTGTGTAATGAAGTTTTTGCAATTTTGGGAAATCAATAGTTTCCAAGGTTCTCCATGAAATTGTGGTAGCTATGAATGTTGTCTTTAAGAAGTTGATTACATGGCCAACAGGAGCAAAAAAGGCCACTGTGATGGAGAACTTTAGGCAATCTTATGGGTTGCTTAATGTGTGTGGAGCAATTGATGACACTCACATCATAAATTTTAAACCCATTGCCCCTTTTCTTGAAGATTACTATTATCATAAAACTAGAGGTTATTCCATACAAGCTTAGGTAATGGTTGATTCTAACAAAAAAAATTGGATGTTTGTGTGGGATTTCCATGTAATGTCAATGATGTTAGAGTCTTGGATAGGTCTACATTGTATTGTCATGTTCAATATCACAATTTGTTTGATCCTAACAAAGGTGTGGAGGGAATTCCTCCTTATTGGTTGGGGGATAAAGGATACATATTAATCAATTGGATAATGATTTTGTTCAAAGAAGATGGACAACATTTTATCCTTGAACTTTTTTACAATAAAAAGTATAAAAGTAGCAAGTACGTAATTGAAAATGTTTTTGGTATATTGAAAAAAATTGTTTAAAGAGCTCCAAAGGTTTAAAATGCATGTTACCTTCATCCCTCACATGTTTACATCATGTTTGATCCACAACTTTGTCAAGTTTGAAAATGAGGAGAGCATTGGTAGGCTACTTCATATCATTGAATTGGAAGTTGTTGCTCATGGAAAAAAAATCAACAAAAATGTTGCTACTATAGATGATGACAACATCAACTAGATTAAAGGCCTAAAACTAACTTGTGATGCAATACAATAGGAACTAATTTAATATTTTGGAAAACAACAAAACATTTCATGATTAAGTAATTCAAAATTGTTTTCTTATGTCTTTTGAAAGATTTGATCAAAAAATCAAATTTTGTATGCCATAGAAAATGTAATTTCTTATACACATGTTTGTTTGCAAGTAATGACCATGTTGTATGGCTGGAACTAGATTTCTTTTTGACTTCATAGAATTATTTGAAATTCAACATGCAAGTTGTCACCTACCACCCACTCCCACCATTTGAGTTTTTACTTTCATTCTTCATTAGCATTGGCAAATGTGTGTTTTGTTTCCTAGTTGTTGTTAGGAGCACCTCGTGTGAAAGCAAGTGCTCATTACTTGTGTTAGGTTATTTAAAGCTTGAACCATGTCCATTTGTGTGCAATTGGTGGCTTTGTCTCAGGCTTTAAAGTATTGGAGTTGTTTTTCCATAATTTTTTCTTAATTTCTATTCATTTTTCCTCCAACACCAAGCTTGTGGCATTGATATGATCAATGGACTCCACCAACAAATTATTCCCTTATTTATTGTGTTTGCCATGTTTTTATGAATTGAAGAGTTAGACCTCTTCAACCCCATGCTTCTAACAAAATGACCATTTTGTGAATTCTGAATTTTTTTTGTCTATTGACTACATGTGGTGTGGGGTGGTTGAACCTAACATGGGATCTACTTGAATGGGCAATGGTGTAGTTGGCAACATAGTTGCATTTGATCGAATGGGCAATGGGGCAACTACATTTGGCCAAGTTGGCATTGGTGAAGTTGCTTCCACTTCAATTAGAACAATCGAACTACCATTGATTTCTCGCATAAGCTTTATCACACTCTAGGTGTAAGGTGAGGTTGGACAAATGAAGTTAGTTGTGCTTCATAGCTCCAAAATTCATCTACATAACCAATATGCACATCTGCCTTATCAATTTATCCTTTAACTACACCCATTGAATCTTTATGGATGATGATGGCATCATTTGCTTTTAGACCAAATGGCCTATAGATATGCTCAGTATCATCCATGGTGTCTTGCAAATGGGGGGGGATTGAAAATGGGTCTCGTGCCCAAGAATTTTGCCATCATGAATGTGATAAAGGCCTCACCCAACCTTTTGTGGCAATTTGGTTGTAGATTTTTATACATTAGTCATGGACCAATAGTCTTGGTTGTTTTTAGTGCCTACTTTGTAATCATAGATTTTTTTTTAATTTCCTGCAAAAGAGCCCCATTTGTTTTTGCAAGCTACCCTATTCTTGAATTGATTGGAACACCTAGCATTGATAACTTGTGTTGAAATTCTATTCCATTTTATGATTGTTGTTTCAAATGTACATCAAGGTCAACAATGTGTTCATCTCGTTTGGCCTTGACAAGAACCAAAATTTCTGTATATTCTAGTTTGGTTAGTGACCTTTTCATGCTTGGACTTGGGCATTACCATCTGCAATTTGATCAATGCCAACATATTTCTTGTCTTTTCTTTTTTTTTCTTATTGATACAATAATTTCATCATGAGGTGAAAGCACAATAAAGTGTACAACGAAAAGTACTTGCCAATCTACTTGTCAAATGAACAAAAAGTAGGACCAAAACCCATCACAAAATTGTTATACATTCAATTTTTTTAGTTGAATGATAAATAACAAGATATTTCTTCATTATTATGCGTTTTTAAAAAAATTGCATTATAAAAGTGGGTTTCAAGTAAACTTTTCTAAATGCAAGTAGCTTTTAAAACCTACTTTTTGTAATGTAAGATTTGATTCAAGTATGTGTCAAGTATATTTTACCAAAAAAAAAGTAGATGTGTTTTTTGGTGATGCCCTTGAATATATGATGATCTTTATGCTATAACTTCATACATGCATATTTCATTAATTTTTTTAATGAAAAAGTAGGTTTGAACACCATATTGACCAATCAATTTCAAACATATTTATTCCCTACTTTTATTATTCCAAAGTTTTTGAAAAGTTGTAATTGATTTACAATAAACCCAATTAAACGCTCAATAGTTTCAAAATGAAATTTAAGTAAAATTTGAATCTATTTTCTTGTGTTTTTGTGAAAAACTACCTCTTTTTAAACTTGATATATGTTCATCAACTTTACATATATATATACTTTACCATGCTTTCATGCCGCCAAGGTATGAACCAATGATGGAAACTTCTAGACCTAGAAGCAATTCACAAATGCACATCAATTGCAATGCATCCATGATAGAAGAGTTTCATTTGTGAAAGTTTTTGATTCAAAATTTGTCTCTAAATTGTTGTGGTGTTGAAGATGTTGTTGATCAAGATTTGCATTATTGAAAAAATTCAACAACTTCAAGTGCCCAAGGTTACAACTAGGCTTTATTGTACAAATTTTGTACATAGACAAAATAGAAATATAACAAACATTTTATAAACATAGTAGAAATATATTCTTGGTTGTAGTTTCAAAGTATTGATTTTTTTCACCAAAGCTTTGTTCATCATGTCATAGCTTGAAAAGTTGCTACCAAATAGGTTGTCCATGGCATTCTTAAATTTGACCTACAACAATTCTATAGTTCTAGCAATCTTGGTTGTAGCAATGTAATAGCAAGTAGCTTGAAGGAAAAAAAAAGGAAGTTGAAGGTAGAAAAGGGGGGGGGGGTAGATGAAAGTGGTGGGGAATGTGGAGGGAAAACAAGAACCAAATATTGTGAACATGCATGCCAAGTTACCATTGAGTTATCCCCTCCTTTTTTGGGGCTGGTAACTAACGTCATGTTTTAATGGTAGAATCTTCATTTTTTGTAAATTTGGTGGTAGCTACCACTAACTTAATTTTCTTAACATCACCTTAACATTTTGTGCCACATAGGATGACACATAAGATTCATTGTTTGTAAACATTTTTGGTGTGATTCAACCATTTTTTCTTGTTGTTATAACATTAAGTTACCATTGAATTAACACTAGGTGTGATTACTGTTTTAAAAAACAAAGTACAACACACATGCCACATTTTCCAAAAGGTATTATTTGCTTGCTTGAAAAATGAAAACTAGAACTTATGTTATAATTAAACAATATTTAGGTGAAAGCCTAAAAAAAAGAGCTAATCATGCCAAGGTGAAAGTCCTTTCCAAGGATTACATTTTCCACGTGGCAATTTTCTATTGGTTTATATTGCATTTTTCACACAATTTTTTTAATTGAATATCAATTTTGAAGCCAAATATGACATATAACATGATAATAATATTTAAAAATTTGCATCAAGCCTTACATTATAGTCAAATCTATAACTTTACTTTGAACCATGATTACAAATCCAAAACTATAATAGTGTAAAAGGACATTTAAATATTAAAATAAAAAAGGTATATGTATTTTTATTTTTTGAATGTTTTGAACACATGGATCCCTTCTTGTGGAATATATTAAAATTCACAAAAAAATTGAAACTATTTAATGAACATTTGATGAAGGAAAAAAACATTTTGATACAAAAAACCACATGTCCACATCTTTTTCTTAAGTGCTTTAAACATATAAAAGGACTCTTGAAATATGGTGAATTTTCACGAAAAGTTTTTTGTTACAACTTTGAAAGTATAAGAACTTATTTAGAAAATATATATATATATAGTGTTCCCACGGTGATTTTTCAAATTTTCAAAAAATATTTTTTAAAGACTGTCCACACATGGCTTGGCTCCTTTTTCCTGCTTTCATCCATTTGGTTTGGGTTGTAATTTCAAGGAGGGTTTATAGGGTTTAGTCTCATGTTTGGGAACTAGAAGAAAAGTTTTTAGTGTATACTATAAGTATGCAAATAATGGTATGTGCCTCTTACCACATGGATGACTCTACACCTTTTCACATCAAATAGGATGCCCAAAATCCCTTTAATTACATTTTTAACCATCTCATTGTCACCAATGTAATGTAAACATAATAATAATGACCTAAAAGGAAGTCATTGTAAATGGAGTTTGAATGTCTATCACAAGTTGAATGTCTATCATAATCATTGTGGCAAGTTTGGAGAATGAATGACATAACTTGTTTTGATTGTCTTGTGATAAACATTTTGGTAAATGATTAATTCTATTTTCTTACAATTGTGTTTCAATGAAACATTATTTAGTACCTTTATACATATCTCATGCAAGAAATCTTGAAACACCACATGGCAACAAACAATTTACATATGACTAGATAAATTGAAAGGTACATCGTTAGTCAAAATTGAAACAACATAAGAAAGATTATATTAAACTATAATTTGTAGGGTTAATTGTCCAAACTATATTAAATTGAATTTAAGGTTAAAACACAATTTCAGGCTTAATACTGTACCATTACATTATCAAAATTAGGAATGTAAAGTTAATAAGATCTATTTAATAGATAGTGCATTTTCAAATCCACACACATTGGTTAAAAAACTTGGTAATGTAAATCAAATCCATCTTAGGTTGTTTCAACTACTAAATCACTTTGAAAGGAATGAATCTATGTTGTCACAAGGTGGTCCCTACTACACCCAAATGTGTTTCAATTGAACATGTGTAGGAGTTCTAATGAAGGTAATATGTTCCCACAAGGCAATTGTTTCTAATACATCCCAAGGGTGCTCCTTGTCATCTACATCATTTATCATACACAAGATTCTAAGGCCTCATAAACCCTTACCAAATAAGAGTATTTGTTGATTGGCACCATGGAAACAATCAACAACTAATTGTCCTATTATGCACCATGTCGGTAACATGATTCATGTGACATTTTCATCAAATCCAATACCACCATTTTGTCACCTAAGTTGTCATACTAGCTATTGACAAGTACCAAACAATGAACATTATTGCTTGCAAAAAAAAATCAAATTTTCAACATTTGAAATAGTGCAAAATGACATAACAAAAATGTAAAATGATTAACATGTATAGTGTACAACTTTTTTTATATTATCAATTGTGAATTCATGTGTGCCTTCTTGTGTGGTTACAATAATAAATATTAGACATGGTTTTTAGCCCAGCCCACAGTTGCACAATCTAAATAATTGAAACCTAGATCAAACATAGTCAAAAAAAGATTGCAATGTAGAAATGATGTGAAGTTAATACACATGCAAATATATGAAATTGCAAATATCAATGTCAAGTCACACATTTGATGGGCATTAAAAGTATAAACCACATTTGAATGGAAACATAACCCACATGTAATTGTAGCAAACCCCATTACAAAATCCAAAACAAATCAAATGACACATGAAACTTCCAAAATAATCAGAACCTAGTTTAAACAAAGTCAAAAGATGAATGCAAGTGAAAGTATATTGGGTGGTACCACAAGGAATGTCACACCTTTGTTTTTCAAGACCCATCAAAATCTGGAAAAATATATAAAACCCATAAATAAATGTTTAAATAGTAATTTTTTAGTTGTATAGATTTTGAATTTTGATGTTCCTATTCATTACATTCACACAAAGTTGGAAGAATGTCACAATGGTTATTTTCTTTGAACTTTTTGGTTAGAAACATTTTTCAAACAAGATTTGGGGATTTTCTTTTATGGATATAATTTTTTTAAATACTTTAGATGGTATTATATAAATTTGATATTTTTATTGGGTAATTTTTTGAATATGTATAATTTAGTTATGAATTTCCAAAGTTTAGGAACTTGATTCTTGAAGGGGCCACATCAATAAAGAATACAATTTTGTAACAATTTCCACCTTTTTTTATTGCAATGGAAACTTCAAGCCATATACTTTGGCATGCAATAAATAAACATGATAAAAATATAATTTATAATTATGAAAACATTTAAAGAAAAATGCCTAGAAGGAATATTATTTGGCCAATTTTTGTTCTTGACCATTCTTTGAAGTGGTTCCTAGTGGGTCCACCCAATCATGCTTTCACCCATGCAATGTAGATACAATGTCAAGTTCAAACATAATCATAGATATCAATGCCAAGGCACACATTTGATGAACATCACAAGTACAAAAAATATCTAAATGGAAATATTATCCATATGCATAATTATAACAGACCGCATTCCCAAATCCAAAAAACCACAACAAGTCTTGAAGCTTGATGAGATTACAATTAACACATAACTAAAAGTCAAGTCAATGTCATTTCCAAAACAACTTGAACATAGTTATTTTTGCATGTGTGGAAAATAAGCTATACATTAAAATCACACGCAACTTCATTACCCAATTACACTTCCAGAAGCAACAAAGTTATACTCCAATTGAATAGTATATGCCCATTACATCTTGTTAATATTCATGTAAAGTGGACCATCACTAATAAGGTTTGACATAGAAAGAAAAATGTCTTCACCTAATGCTTTTACAATATCTAATGAATATTAGAACATCTTTTTTATATGAAAGCACCATATAAAAAATCAATTCCATAATGTCCATAATTACCTTCTATCACCACCATTTGTGTATTATAATTAAGACTTAGTAATGTCATTTTCTTCCCTTTCTATCTAACCTTTATGCTTAACATCTTATGGAATATGAAATGAAAATTATTGCAGGATATTTATTAAGTTTTTTTTGTACATTGGGGTCCATTGTTCGTATTTGGAAATTATATGGGCTCAAAATTAATGCATTCATAGAATCTTGTATAATTTTTTCATTCACATGTTTATTATATATGGGTGGAAACACAATCAATGGAACCATTATCATCTCCAAATGTAATTATTGAATAGTTTTAAAGAACTAATGTGACAACACAAGATTGGTAAAAAATCCTAAAATAATTTTAAACAACAATGTTTATATAGTGCTTTTAATTTGTTTCACTATGTGCTATGACTAGCAATTCAATAAAAAAACCCCCATTTGGTCATTTTTCCCCTTGTCCAATTTGACCAAACTGCAATTTTGGATGTGTCATTTTGGACCCACCCACTTTGCTTAGTCTTTTGACTAGTTTTTTTACTAATTCAATGAAACAATATTATTTATGTAACAAAATAATAATAATTTGTAATTAAAAATAATAATACCTAAAACTACCTACCTTAGTTGTCACAAATGTTAATGTCATGGGGTTCATTCAATTAAATGTTCATCCATGACTTGTAATGAACTTGTACCTAACTTTTAGTTTAGTTTTAGCTCATTCTTATTTAACTTTTAATTAAATTTAGTTTACTTTTAATTGACTCCTAGTTAAGTTTTTGTTCACTTCTAGTTAACTCTTGGTTCATTCCAATTAATTCTTAGTTCACTTCTAGTTTATTTTTAATTAATTCTCAGTTCACTTTTAATTAAATTTAAGTTCATTTTTAGTTGAATTTTAGTTCACTCTTAATTGAATTTAAGTTCACTCATGGGTGCACGTGGGCCACATGTAGATTGGAAGTTGAAAAAGTTTCTTGAACTAAATGCCCAATGGGTATAAATAGAGGGAGAATTTATCATTACCTTTAGTTTGTTCAACACTGGTTTTCGGTATGTTTTTTTGTCACAACCTTATTTTGGTTTTATTTCTTTCTTGTAATAAATTTTTTTTGGATTTTTATTTCGCACATGTTGTGTTCTTGTTCTTATTTTCTTGTTTCACAATTTGGATTTGGAGTTAGGCTTACCTTTGTTCTCAATTTGGTTTAGGAAATCCTGTAATCTTGGTTATTTTTGTGTCATAAGTTGTTTTCATGCCTATGATAATTACCTATTTAACCAACATAATGATTAATGTTTAGAACATAATAATTCTTGACTTATTTACCTATTTATCTAACCCTACTTAAGTTTCCTAGGTTAGGCCACGAAATGTAGTCAAAATAACCAAAGTAATCCTAGGTTGCAAGTTGAGGATTTGAACTCTTCACCTCTATGTTGAAAAATGAAGCTCCTAACCATTTCACCACCACCTTGATAAGGAATAAAAATAATATTTCATTATTCAATTTTTATCAAAAAGAATAAAAAAGGAATAACAATATTTATTCAAATCACTTCATACTTTAAACTTGTAAATAAAATATAGTATATTCTACAATAAATTTTTAGTATAACAAAACACCAAATTTTGTGAAAAGAAAAATGACATTAAAATTTTCCAAAATTTCAATTTTGGGGGAAAAAATAATGGCTATTTATTATTATTTATGATATTTATGTTACATTTGGGTTGGAAGGAAGTGTAGGATTTCTAGATACACAACTAAGACATTATTTGATGTTTTAAATAAGATTGTTACATTGAAAAAGATACATTGTCATATTGCAAATGTCATCTAGAGTCTTGCATTCTTTATAAGTTTATGTTTAAATAGAACATTCCAAATTTGTTAAATTAATTTTTAACACCCGTTAGGGCACATATTGATTGACTAACTAACCATAACCATCATTCATTGTTTAACATCTTCAAACATTCATTGTGTTTAAAGATGCATGACAAAGGACAGATTAGGTCCCAATTATGGCATGGTTCTTGTTGTGGTACTTAATTGTGATTGCACCCAACACCAACTACTTGAACATTCAACTTAAGCCATGTCAATCAATGCATCAACAAGGGGGGCTGATATGGATTCCTTGAAAGATGTGGTAGTCACCATGTGCATGTTGGAAATGACCATGCCACCTATGTTTTTCCATATAATTATGCACTTGGTCCTTCATTTGGTGGAGGAACTACATATGTGTGGCCTAGCACATAAAATTTGATGCATTGCATTGAACAAATGAACAAAGTTTTGAAAGGGTATATTAGGAAACCACATGCATTGAGGTTTTTTGATGGTGGCAAAATATTTCATGGACAAATTGTTTTTGGGGCTAGTTACATAATATATGCAACAATTTTAACCAACAAGGAGGTGGATATGGGTTCCAAAAGAGGAGGATGGTGTAATTGGGAAGGTTTTGGAAAGAACACCAACTTGAATCAAACTTAAAATTGTAGTGTTAGATACGTCACACCATTATGTTCTCAACAACACATGTGATGGTCCCTTGGATGAGGTGAGAAAAAACATTTAAGATTTACATCACAACATGTTTTAATGTTGTTTCATTTATAATTTTGATTTTTTTTCAATTGTAATGGTCATATCATTTGAAATGCCAACAACATTCCAATTTGTGTGGTCAATTGGAAGTCATAGGGGTACAAGTATGATTGGGTGGATCCACAAGGAACACCCAAAGGAATGATAAAACTACTAAAATTGTTCAAATTATATTCCTAGACCTTTCTTTATAAGAAAACTTACAACTATATATATTTCATGTTTATCCATTGCATGCCAAAGTATATGGCCTTAAATTTTCATCAAAATAAAAAGGTGGGAATTGTTTTAAACTTTTATTCCTAATTGGCATGGCCCTTTTCAAAATCATGTTCTTTAACTTTGGAAATTCATAATTAAAGTGTAACTACTCAATTAATTACCTAAAAAAAATTTAAATTTTTTTTTGAAAAAAATCCCAATTTCAACTTGTTTCAAATGTCTTTTTGACCAAAACATTCAATGAAAAAAGCCACTAGTGTTACATTCCTAAAACTATTTTTAAGTGCGATGATTAAGAATAGCAAAATTCAAAATATATTTGATTAAACCCAAGGAGACACCTTCTTTGAATTTATAAAATACGTGAATAAAAATATAGGGTTACATATTATACTAGTTGTTGGATTTAAAAATATTAATTAGTTTTATATTAGGGTGATGTTTGATTTTTAGGAGATCTTATATTGTTTTCCATTTGCCTATTAAATCTTACATTTACTATGTATTATCAATATTGGAAGTTTTATTTTATTGTTGATTGTTTCATTAGAAAACAAGTTTTTTCGACCTTATCCTAGGGTGATAACTATATTTTGATTCATATGCCTTTCTCACATTTTCATTTTTCATTCATAACCTGGATATGGTCTATTATTTCATTTATTGAATGATCAATTATCAAGCTCAAATATCTTTGTGAACTATTTCATAAGTTTGGCAAAGTCTAGTGGTATTAGGTCATAAGGAATCATTAAAAACATTTACAAAATGTGCAAAGTTAAAATAAATTCTCGTAGCCCATCATATACAATTGGTTAAGCATAATTAATTTATATTTTATTATGACATGTGAGGTGTCAAACAAGCTATATTGTAAGATCATCTCCATTTGATGTTTGGAATATAAAAACAATATGTCGTAACCCTAGCTTTGGGCTCGCGACTAAGGCAAAGGGATTGCAAGGTTGTGGACCAAGAGAAAGCCCGGGAGTCACATCACATACTCCTAAGAGTGTAAGAAAGTGTGAGAGGGTGAACCCTCACACTCCCAAAGCAACTCCCACTTTGGGAGATGGAGTCTCGGTGGACTCTCAAAACTTCAAAGTGCAATTTTAGGGGTCAAAACTCAATGTCTTGTGGAGTTTTATAATTCATTGAAAAGTTCTTGAAACGTAGATGTTTAAAATGGGCTCGTATTGCTCATTTGGACATCTGAAACACAAGTTATGGCCAAAAGAAGGGCCGGGAGTTAAACTACTAGTTTGACTCCCGACCAAAAAAGTCAGGAATCGACCCGATTTACTTGTCTGCAGACAACGTGCGACATACCATTGGAAAGCTCTCAACGAGAGCTACAACTTTGTTTTAGACTGCACCTCGATCTGAGGTCTGCTCGCAAAGTTATGAGGCTCCAAAGTCGCGGGAGTCCCAACTGGCGCGATTTCAGGACTCCCATTCGAGAGTCCCGGGAGAGAAAAGCCATTTGGATGTGGGCTCCGTGGAGAGGTGTAGAGTATACTATAAGGGAGAAGGTGGTGGCTTCCCCCAAGTCCGGGCCATGGTGAGTCTTATGTGTCCGTGTTGCCTGTGGCTCGTCCTAGCACCAAAGGTGCTCCAATTATGTAGTAACCACCCTGTGTGGGTTGTGTGTAGGCCCGTGTGAATGAGTGAAGCTTGTCAACTCTTCCTAGTCCCATCCTGGAGCTCCAACACGTCCTTCTACCCCTCAAAGTGTTGTGAGCTAGGGAGCATGCCCCAATTCCTCCCCCTTCCGTTGTTTTGTACTTGGACTCACTTTTGAATCTTGCAAAGAGTTGGGAGTGCGTCACAATATAAGAGCTTTAATGTGTGGGGGGGGCACATTTCATGACCCAAAATGTTCATGTAGCTTTATTTGTTCCACTAGCATATAAAAGAACAAAGGGGCATGTTAGTTTGCTTCATATGTGGTTAAATTTGAAAATGTATTCATGTATTTGAAAATACCAAAACAATACTAAACCATGATTATTCCCCTTTTGACCAATCAATAAACTATATTATTATAACTTTTGTATGTTGAAAGTGAATAAAAATAAAAATAGATCACTAACACATATGTAACTTTTCCAAATTTTCATTTCCAAACATAAATGTCCAATTTTTGTACAAATATTTGTTTCTCAAACAATAGATCCACAACATCACTTCAATTAGATTCCATGAAAAGTCATGGCAAACCTTTGACTTAATTGTTTGCTTTGGATTAAAACATTTTTATTTTTCTTTCCTAATTTTCATGTGGTTGCTAATTGTTCACATACTCATTACATCCCAACCCAAATTTTGGACAATATTTTTGAGTCATTCAAGAAAATTAACATACAAAGGTGTAACAAAATTAAATCATAATACAAGGGTGCAAGCATGATGAAGTACATTAAAAAGTAAATCACCCAAAGTCTAATTTTTAAATGAGATAAATTTTGACAAAAAACAAAAAGTAGATGAAAAATGTTTGTAAGTAGAGGGCACAAGCATGTTAAGGTAGGCCAATTGATGATCCTTGCTCAAGAAGTAAAAGTAGGTGGAAATAGATTTTTCATATTTTAATTTTAAGCATTTTATCAATGTTATATATTTTAAGATGTATTTGCCATATTAAATAAACCATTTATGGTCATCCACAATCTATATTATTATTTGAGTTTTTAAAAAAATTATTGCAAGTTTATATTTGATATTTTTTCCAAATCAATATATTCAAGTCATGTGTTATTGATTTTTGAGCCATCATGCATATTCATATACATTTTTTGGAATTTGAATTTTCCACTTATGACAATGTCAAACCCATCAAAAATGAACTTTTGTTTATGTAAGTTTAAAGTGCTAAAACCTAGTTTTCAATATGAATTACAAATGCATGTTGTGTTTGTAATATGATGAAATGTGGTTTGAACATTCTTTGAATGAGCCATAATAATGAATCTCAAAAATGAAAGGTTATGAATATACTTAATGTTTACTTTGTGTAAAATGGGACACAACATCAAATCAAGAAAAGTGAATTAAAACAAGTTGGAAAAAAAGTAAACACAATATCTTAATTTCAAAAAAAAAATTCATGTCAACTACATATGCTCATGTAATTAACATATTAATTTTCAAGGAATTTATCATACTTTTTAACCTTCAAACTTAACAAATATGTTGTTGCATTTGAAGGACATTTTTTTGGTTGATTTTAGCATAATTCTTGTTTTTTTGCATTTGAAGTATACTTTTTTGGTTTACTTTAACATGTTAATTCCCTAGTAGTATGAAACCATCAACTCCATTTTTTTATAACTACATGTAAATTGTTTTGTTGCAAAGAACATTTGTCGTTTACTTTGATGGATGCTTTTAGTCACAGGAACCACTTTCGTGTGAATGATGCATCAAACACTATTGTTATCACATATGGCATGGCCCATAACATATATTTTCAACCATAGTGATGACAAAACTAATCAACAACCTTTGGAACAATTATAATATGTTAGAGTAAACTTAAACTTAGATTTTGTGGAATTAGATTATGGCATCATATCCACCATTAATCACTTATTTCTTTATTACTCGGTTCAAAATGGCTTTGATAAACTTTTGAGTAATCCAACTTGTAAGCCACAAGATGATCTAGGAATTTTAATGGCTAACTTTAAACACATTTTGAATGGTTTGTCTTTCCTTTACAAGTCTAACAAGTTTTCTGTTCTAACAACTCATTCATCAAATGGTGAAAAATTATATTACATAGGGGGTGAAACAATAGGCATGTGTTTCTCAACAGTTACGAGGACCACATCAACACAAAGAAATATAGAAATGTGTTGGATGAATGAGTTGCCATGCCAAATGGGTCAAAACACATAACTAGGAGCCAAAAAGGGCATTGGGTTTATGTCAAAATTGCAATCTTTTTTACATATGTCTACGTGGTAGCATTTCATGTCATGTTAATCATGGAAAATTGTACTTTATGACTATTTTGGATGTTGAGGAATGTAAAATAAATTACTAATGGGCTCAATTTAAGGTTTTGTTTAGGGTTAAGGACAATTAAAGTTGGGTAGGTGCAGCGTCAGATAATTTTCATTTCACAAAAAGGTCCCTAATTTGCAAAATACAAGTTTTTTTACATTCATTTTTTTCTAGTGATAAGGAATTATGAGAAACACTTAAAAAGAACTCAAAATATTAAAAATATATAACTTGATTTTTTTCAAAATTCAAAGCTTGTTTGAATTTCAAGAGTCCTTTGTGGCATGAAAATGTGATCTAATGTACATGGTGTATGATGCAAATTTGTAGCTTAAAGTATTAAAAACTCAACCATGAAATCACCAATTTATTTGAAAATGAGTTGACATATTTTCAAATGCCTCTAAAAATTATTGCAAGTTTGAAAACAAATGAAATCAAGTATTTGCAATAGACAAGTCCTTTATGGCATTCATGGCAATGCCCAATATTGTTGAGGACAATTTGCAAAAACTATCATGTGAAAATTCCATCTATGCTAGACACAACATTGAATCAAATGCAAAGAGGTGTAGTTTGAAGCATCTAACAAATAATCAAATTGTTTTCATCTTTAAAATGTGGATGTTTTGATATAAATTTCCATTCTCTTCTCATCTATCATTGAAAACCCTAAATGGCCATCTACACTATTCATTTTGATCCAATGATTCAAACAACTCATATTCAAACATGTTTCTTTCCCTTGCATGATCATTGGCATCATGTCTAACCTTGAAAAATGCATAGTTATGACATTCTTGGTGCGGGAATGTTATGGAAGCCCAAAGAAGCAAGAATTTTAACAAATTTTATAGATCAACCAGTGAACATTGGTAAACATTCGCGCACCAAGAATGTTTTGACAAGGTGCTTTACCAAGAATTTTCAAGAATTTTAAAGTGCAAAATGAAGAATGTCATTACTATGGAAAAATGTAGTAGATGGATGTTATTGAAAAATAATGTCACTAGAGAAAGCAATAGAGATATTGCTAGCTTGGCCACCGATTCCTTACCACGAACAACCACAACCTACTATTTTGGAACATTAAGCATACACCAAATTGCAATACCTAAAATAACACACAATTCAAATGGTACAAATTTGAACGTTTAAAACATGTCTACAAGTGTTATGAGGACCCAATAATGAGGAAATCAAGTTTTTCTAGTAGTCACAAGATGGGAGGAATAGGTAGTAAGCTTGTGCAAAGCTATGAAAGTTTGGTGCATCAAATGCATGTGAAATGACACTAGTTTTAAAATCAAAAAGTTCACAAGTATGCACACATTCTTCATTTGTTTCAAGGTAGGAATTTGAAAGCATTTTACCTTAAGTTTAATAGAAAACAAGTTTTTTACATGATAGTTGGACAATAACTTGCTTGTGTGAATGTTGTTAGTGTAGTAGTTTAATCAATATTGATTTGTCCAAAGAATGCAAGTTGGATGCATGGTTGAAATTTAACATGTAGATTCTACTTGAAGTTGATGTACATGGGTTGTTATTGCTTACAGCTAGAATTATAGGTTATTTTCATAGTAATGACATTCTTCATTTTGCACTTTAAAATTCTTGAAAATTCTTGGTAAAGCACCTTGTCAAAACATTCTTGGTGCGCGAATGTTTACCAATGTTCACTGGTTGATCTATAAAATTTGTTAAAATTCTTGCTTCTTTGGGCTTCCATAACATTCCCGCACCAAGAATGTCATAACTATGGTTATTTTTGGTAGACCAAAACAACATCATTTAATTTTCAACCAACAAACATTGATTCATGACCTAACCCAAAAGCCCATGAACATTGACAAAACTACATCTTGACAACTTGTTAGAAATTTTAAACAACAAACAAACTAGTTCATTTTTAACCTACACATTTGGATTTTATTTTTTTTCAATTTTAGGTGTATTTAATTTGAATGCCACCATTCTCCATGGCTCAATGTTTATAAATTGCATGTTGAGGCAAATTTGGATTTGACTAATATTTCATGGTTTAATTTGGGTGGAATTTTTATTACTTGCAACTGGTGTTAATTTTTTATAATCATGGATTGAAGCATGACATATTAGATTTTCAAACAAGGAGTGTTCCATTCATTATTGACAAACATCAAGATGTTAGTTTGCGACCACCTTGACTTTTCATGAAGTTACCATATGGATTTCAATTTATCATCTATATAATGTCATATAACATTATGCCAATAAGGGTTTCTTCTCATTGCACCAAATGTCATTCATATTGAGGGGAATAATCTACTAATTATACACTCTTTGCTAGTCTATTGAGTAAACAAATGTTTATAACATGTAATAAGAATGCAACGTTGTCATCATATGTAGAAATATATTGATGTTTTGTGTTGGATTCATTATGAGTTAATTTTCATGATCTTGGAATTACCATTATGGTTACCTTCAAAGGCTTTTTCTTTTCAGAATTTCATTTGTAGTTCATAGCTTTTGGATTCATGATGTGTTGCTCATGGTGTTTAGTTTTAAATTGCATGCAGCTGAAATAGTCATGACATAATTTGTGATGATTTTTTTGACAAAACTTTGAAATTTGACATATTGGTCTATTGGCATGGAGATTGGAAATATTAATGAATTGAACATGGCAAAGACAGCATCAATATTCTTCCCCAATGGCAAGGACAATGTTTTCATTTTTGTAATCACAACCCAATTTTATGAAGGCTACAACTAGGAAATCCACTTTCTTCGACAAGTACATTTTGTCAACATGTATTCAATTGCATTAAATCAAGTTATTGTGCTTACAACATAAAACACAAAGTATGTAAGGAGACTAAGAATGTCGCAACCCTAACCTTGCGCTCGCGACCAAGGCAAAGGCTTGCAAAGGTGCGAGCCAAGTGTGAAGGTCGGGAGTCACATTTCATGCTCTTAGGAGTGTGGGAGAGTGTGAAAGAATGAACCTCCACACTCCCAAGTGAGCTTCCACTTTGGGCTCACTTGGGAGTTGGAGTGCTGAAACTAGTTAGGAGTTGGAGTCTTAATGGATTTTCAAATCTTGAAAGAACAATTTCAGGGGTCAAAACCCATTGGATTGAGGATTCCCTTATATAATTGAAAATCTCTTGAAACGTAGATGTCTAAAATGGGATCGCATCACTCATTTGGACACTTCTAACATAAGTTATGGCCAAAATTAGTGCTGGAAGTCAAATTAGCAATTTGACTCCTGACCATTAAAAGTCCGGAATCTCCCTAATTTCTTTTCATGTAGGTGGCGTGCGACATACCATTGAAAAGCTCGCAATAAAGGCTACAACTTTGCTATAAACTTCATCTCAATCGAAGGTCTGCACATAAAGTTATGGGTCTCCAAAGTCGTAGGAATCGCAATTGTGAAAATTTCGAGACTCCCACTTGGGAATCTCGAAACAAAATGACATTTGGGTGCTGGTCCCATGGCTAGGCACAAAGTATACTGTAAAGGGGAAGGTGGTGACTTCCCCCAAGTTCGAGCCATGGTGAATTTTGTGAGTTCGTGTTTACTCATGGCTCTTCCATGCACCAAGGTGTTCCAACTACGCACTAACCAACTTGTTGGTTGGTTTGTGCAAGTCCGTGTGAATAATTGATGTTTGTCACTCTTCCTAGTCCCCATCCTACAGCTCCAGCACGCCGTTCTACCCCCAAAGTGTTGCGAGCTTGGGAGCGTCCCCCAACTTTTACTCTTTCATTGTCTTCGTTTCAAACTCACATTTGAGTTTATCAAGGAGCTTGGGGGTGCGTCAAAAGATTGTTTTTTTAGTTTATTATTGTGTTTCTTCTTAGCCCTCTCCTTCTCTTTTAGGTTTTGTTGAGTTAGTCGTTAACATCATGGCTAAATCTATTAGTCTTGTGAGAGAAACTCAATATGTTGGTTAATGTACACTGACTCCACCCATTGGTGAAAATCAATGAAGCCAATGGAGATATTGTGGTAATAGATTATTGAAGTTCATTTTTTGTTCATGTTTTCATGTATGGAGTTAAATTAATATTTAATAAGAATATGCATTGATAACATATATCTAGGGAATTGGTTCATTCCTAACCCGTGTTTCATTCTTTTTTTGTTAACATGTGCATGTTTGAGCATTTGCGTGGCCTATATGGAATTTTCATTTATGTCATTCGGAATGGGTTATTATTGGTTATAAGTGGTTTTAATGTGTAGTTGGAGATGGAAACAAACCTACATTCAAACATTATGATTTGCACTATATCAACTTTAACCCATAAGCAAACAAGAAGCTGATTTTGTAGGAATGATGGTGATATCTTCCACATTGAAACTTGCCACAAATTTCCATTAGCCAAGTTTTATCTAATCTACATCCAACATGTGGGTTGTTCATTGTTTAATTCATTTTTTAGCTTTGAGTCCTTGATTATTCACTTTTGGTTCTATTATATAATATGTAAAGGAGGAGTTTAACAACAATATGTCCTTGGTTTAACAATTGTAATAGTTTTTTTTATTATTTAGCCAAATTCCTTGGCTCAACACCTAAATACACCTTGTCTTACCACCCAATATTTGTTTGGCTCACCATTGTGGTTTATTAATTTCGAGCACATTGTGTGGACAAGCTTCCATTAGTGTTGGTCCACTTCTTTACTAATAGTCACTTTTGCTTCCTAGAACCATTTTGTCACTATAGTGTCCAAGCACTATGGCTTCTTTTTAGCACATTAAAGTAAGGATCATTCCTTTGCCAGTAGTTAGTTAACTTTCTAAAACTACCTCCACCACCCATGGTGCTTGTCTCACCATTGTGTTTTGTTTTCAAGCAATTGGTCTCCTTCCATTAGTGAAGGTCTATTCGTTTTTCAGTAGTCAATGTGCTTATTAAAACCATTCCAGCACCCATAGTGCTTGTTTCACCATTGTGACCCTTTTCAAGTCCCTAATGTCCTTTACTTAGTTGTGGTTCACTCCTTTGCTAGTAATAATTTAGATCATCAGAGTAATTAATATTTTCAAGCAAGAGTTTTACCCACAACAAAATTACATCATGATCAAAATGGGATTTTAGATCATTATGATGTAGTTTTGTTATGGGTAAAACTCTTGCTTGAAAACATTAATTGGTGAATTGAATGTGTGGTTCATGAAATGATATGCTGAAAGTTTTATCTTTGAACACCTTTTACTATGGCATACCTATCCCCTAAAATTATATTTGCATTAACTTTTGTAAAGTTTAGGACATGTTGTCAATTTGGATATGGTGTATTTGTGTTGAAATTATAGGTCTAGTTCCCATGGCCAGCAAAAGGGCATGTCCTGAGGAGGTTGGCAGAAATGTATTAAATAAGGCAAAACCTAGCATTGACCCTAGTAATGGAGCAAGTGAAATTGACGATGATGAACTAGAATAAGAACTCAAAAAAAGAAAAAAACTATAAATGCAAATGGGCATCATGAGCACGAGTAGCTGCAATAAATCAAGAAGTTAAGGGATTGTTAGAACTTTCAAACTCTAGGTCAACTAGACCATCAACAAGTGGTGGTGTTGGGTGTACCACTAAATACACTCTTAAGGGGGAGACGCATTCAATAACAATGTTGGCTAGAAATGCAGTTTTGCACCTAGTTTGTGATTTATTTGGTTATGAGTTGAAGGTTCAATAGAAGGTAGTAGAAAAGATGTTTAGACATGAGTTAATGAAACTAATGTTACCCATTTTTTTGTCCAACCTTGTTGAGACAAAACATAATCATCTTATTGTTGAAGCCATCAAATTTGAAGTTTCCACACACATAACAAGCGACCACACTATTAACAGAATGTGGCAAGGGAATTTCTAGGCACCTTGGTCACCACTACCTTGGTCCTTAATAAGGACACAAGTGCTAGAATGGTGGCAAAAAATCACTACGAAAGATCGTGTGGACAAACCACTACAGCCAACCACCCAATTCAATTTTGGGTGGTCTTCACATTACACAAATCGCTCATGATTTTTGTTGAGTGGGCAAATCCCACTAGAAATTCTCCAAAATAGTCATGTGTTGGGAAATAATGGTGGTCTAAGATGTCGCAACCCCACTTTTGGAAGAGTGTGAGGATGACACTCACATTCCCAAAATGGGGACTTGGGAGTCTTCTGGGACTCTCGAAACTTTAGAATTCAATTGCAGGGGTCAAAACACCTTGCCTTGAGGCGTTCTTCATGTCATTGAAAAGCTATTGAAGTGTAGATGTCGAAAATGGCCTCGCATGAGCCATTTGGACATCTACAGCACAAGTTATGGTAAAAAGAAGAGCCGGAAGTCAAACTGGCAGTTTAACTCCTGACCACAAAAAGTCAGGAATCGACCCGACCCGACCCCGGTGTGTGCAGATGGAGTGCGACAAATTGTTGGAAAGCTCTCAATGAGAGCTAAAAGTTTGCTTCAGACCTCATCTCAATCCGAGGTCTGAACAAAAAGTTATGAACTCACAAAGTCCTGGGAGTCCAAACCGGGACAATTTCGGGATTCCTCCTTGGGAGTCCCGGGACAAAAAACCATTCGGATGTGCGTGTCGTGGGGTAATGCAGAGAATACTATATGGGGGAAGGTGGTGGCTTCCCTCGAGTCCGGGCCGTGGTGAGTCTTATGGGTCCAGAGTTGCCCGTGGCTTGTCATAGCATTAAGTGTGCTCCTGAATGTGAACTAACCAACTTGTTAGTTGGTTTGATGTAGGTTCGAATGAGTAATTAAAGCTTGTCCCTCTTCCTAGTCCCATCTTGGAGCTTTAGCATGCCCCTTTACCCCTTTTAGTGCTGAGAGATGGGAGCGTGCCCTCAAGTCCCCACAATTCCACTATTTTAGAAACCAAGGCCCATCTTGGGCCTAACTTGGGACTTGGGAGCGCATCATAAGAATTTTTTGCCTAAAATGCCTTTAGGCATGGTTGAAAATTTTCCATTCCACCTTTTCAAACCGCTTGGGTGGTTTTTCCTAATGATCATTCTAAGCATTGTGCACAAGGTTAACCACCTTACAAGGTAGGTAAGTAGGTAATATAATTAAGTTATACCCAGGTTAAGGTAATCAATTTATATTTAGGTTAGGTAGAATAGGATATGTGACACACTCCCAAGTCCCGGGGTGAACCCACTTGAGGGTTCACTAAAGTGTAGTTGCGGAAAGTTGGGACTCGGAAGGCGCTCCTGGCTTCCAACTCTAGAAAGGGGTAGAGGGTCGAGTTGGGAGCCCAGGGATTAGACTAGGAAGAAGATTTAGTAGATCAAGCATGAATCTGCA
>Ga0209208_10000438_pt1 | contig 53814 bp, 50 predicted proteins | sample S1TSphfallax_3_FD_187694 | JGI IMG/M metagenome (GOLD analysis project Ga0209208, IMG submission 187694) | Host-associated microbial communities from peat moss isolated from Minnesota, USA - S1T2_Fd - Sphagnum fallax MG (SPAdes) (version 2) | ecosystem: Host-associated > Plants > Peat moss >... | reverse complement strand
AAAAAAAAAAAAAAAAAAAAAAAAAAAAAACCTTCCTAAAACCTTATTCAAATTGATTCCTTGAGGTGGCCAATTTGCCTGTAATTTATGCCTTCAACTCACAACCAAGCCTCCCAATTCATGATTAGCTCCTCACAAGTATGCCCCTTCATTACCTTCATTTTTTGTTTTCAATTTTTGTGTTATGTTGTTTTTTCATTCCACTAATCCATTTATTTTCATTCCATGGTGCCTTGGTTGTTTGCCTTTCTATTATTTTCATGTGTTTGCATGATTGTTTGCACTTTGATTCCATTCATATTTCATTGTTGATGTCGATGTAAGTTTTTGCCATTGTCACTAACATTTGTTTCCTTTTGCTTACACATAACTAAAAACCATCATGACAAATATATGATTCATTGTGGCATAATTTTTATTTTTTTTGGATTTGTTCACATCTTCTTTCTTTTCTTTGTGAATTTAGTTTGGTTTTATTGGATTTTTTTCAATGAAAGATAATGGTTACCTTCACATTTTGTCTACTACAGAAAAGTATTATATAATTTTGGCATAAAAAAACTTGTCCAAAATCCTCTTGTTTTTTGTGGTGCTTAAGATGATTATATGAATCTTGTCATTCAATGTATTTTTTCAAGCAATACAATTGTTGTGGAAGATTGCATCCATAATCTTATTGGATTGAAGCCTATTATCGTGCACATCCTATGATTGAAATTACATATGAATCCTTATTAGCTTCAAGTCTTGTAAAATCTATTATCATTTTGCTTTAGATGGGAACATCAATGACTATGAATTTTTGGACTTGGTTTTTAATGTTTTTACAATTGAAGAGATTGAGGATGAAAACACACTATAGGGGGGGCACACCTTGGCACTTTCATGACATATGCCTAAAGTATACACCTCCAAAATGTGTTGCATTTAATTTTTTCATGTTTAGGTTTTATATTTAGATTTTCACAAAGTTAATGCTACCTAATAGTATTTGAAAAAAAAAGTAAAATTTTAAAATTAAATTCAAGGAATAGTAGTATATTTATGATATATGGAGTATAATAAACTTGCTCTTGTTTTAGATTTCATTATTTTTGGTTTGTATTCAACCAAAAAACACTTGAAATGAAAATTTTAAAAATAGCCCACCTCGCATTTCTTGTCATCTTCCATTTGAAAGTGATTGTTTGTCAAAAGAAATATTTATCACATACTTATGGTGATTGGCTTGAAAAAAACCTATTTGTGATATGATAATTATCAAACTTTTCACATGGCTCACATCCTATTGTGATCATATGGAATCACAATGTTTAGTAGATCCTACAAATTTCATAAAGATTAAAAGTAATTTGAATCATTTCTCAAATATATTTTCATTCTAAATAAGGTATGACATATATATTTTTTTGCACAAATGTATTCAGCATCACATCATATGAAATAAAAAGTGTCGTTTATTTGACATTTTATTTTTTTGAATTATCATAATGTGCAAAAACATTATGAAAATCCTTAATAATAATCACATGGTTGAAGTTCAAACACAATAGTGTTGAAAAAATAAAAATGACAACAACTTGGCCCCCTTGTAATGTGTTTTCACCTTGAGGCAAATGCCAATGCAAATGACCAAAATATAACAATTGATTTTATGTGTGTGTGTTTCATCTTGTTTCATAAATTCCTTCGCTAGTATTTCAAGTTCATCTTCATGTAATTGTCCTATAATGGTCCAATTCCAAGTGACTCTTCTTTGCACATTTTCATTTCAAGTTTTCATGAAATTGAATCTAAGAGAATCTTGATTATAGCGGGGGACATTGAAGGTTCAATGAAGCTAACAAATGGGCTTGCCAATGATTTGACAACTAACACATGCATGTTAATATCAGTTGTGATACAAGATTGAGGATCTTGATGAAAATGATGTGTAGAGGCTTGTAGAGCTCAATTGATTTATCCTCGCGGTCCAAAAAATGGATGGAACATTGTATCCTCTTGAGACATATATGAATCTCCTTATGTTATAATATGTTTACATGTATTATATATATATTTTCATTTTAAGCTATCATCATTATTTGTATTAACTTTTTTTGTTTTGTATCCAACTTGGTTGGTACAAATGCTTCAATTACATCATACAAAAACATATTGAGGCCCATGCTATTGAAGGTGGAGAACATGGATTGGCCTTCAATAGTTTATGCAATGTTCAATTTAAGAAAACACAAACTTTAATTAACAATGTCATAAGATGATCGAGTGAAAATGGTCTTGGATATTGCAAAAGGAAACTATGTAAATCAACCACTTGTAATGAACCATAATACATTTTGAATATTCCATTTGCAAAAACAAATCCTCAAAGTTGTGCATATTGGATTTGTGTATATTGATGTTTTTAAAATTCCTTCATTCATGCCCATAGCAAAATGTATGGTTTCTTATAAATCAATTTTAGTTTCAACTAAAATGCTTTCAATCCTTTTGGTAGGTTTGACAAATGATGTTTTAAGAATTGTGAATTTCACATTAACCATTGTCACTAAAAAGATTGAAAAGACCAATAGTTTCACACACTTAATTTGGTATGAAAATTTTAAACATTCTATGAACATAGACTGGTGATGCTTGAAGGTTGATGAATCTTCTTCACATCCATTTTTTTCATGGTCTACTAACAACTCCTCAAAAAAGATTGGTGGCATAAATGCATGTATTATCCTTATTTTGTTTCTACATTGTCTTTTAATCTATATGTTTATTGATCTAACAATTTTTAGATCTAGTTTTTATTATTGGTATGCAAGGTCCACAATGGAAATTAAAAGCATTGCAACAATTGAATGGTGTAATAATAGGATGGGGATTTCAACTTTCTATTGAGTTGGTATGCAACTGACAAAACAAGAAATCCTTGAAACCTATATGCAATATGATGAATATACCCATAAGATCTATGATTGCATTATCCAAAACATTGTTTCTTGTGTTCATGCAATGGTGGGGGGAGATGTTTCCTAGGATATTCTTTTGAAATATGAAACATAATGAATTAATCAATTATCGAAGGTGAGGTGAACTAAATTATATATTTGTTTAATTGAATTTGTTAATTTTTATGTTTGATTTTTGTTGTCATTTCAATCTAGGGAATCAATGTCTCTCATCCAAGATTAGAGGCACCACCAACACCATAAATTGATGACATTGGAATTTTCAATGTTCCTCGTAAGAATGGTGATGAAATTACATAAAATATCACAAATTTGCTACTAATAGATTATCCAATGTTGGCTAGGTATCAAAAGGAGGGTTTGATATCACCCAAATATCAAACTTTGAACACATGTGAAAATCAAATTTAATTGATCTAGATTGATATTTGGATTTTCAATTATCTCTCATGTGAAAATTAGCATTGAGATTCGAATCCTTTCTATACACTAGTAGAAAAATACATATTTTCATTTAGTTTTTGCAACTAATTTTTACGTGTAGGCCATATTTACAACTAAAATCATTTTAGTCACGTTGGATAAGTTGCAAGTTACATGAATTGTGAATGTAAAAAAAAATTCAAAGAAATACAATTTCATCTTTTGATTATTGTATACATATTGTCATTTGCAACTTACCATGAGATTAATTTGGTCACCCTAACAACAAATGATGTGTTGCCATGTGACAACATGTTTTAATATTTCAAAAATGTTTTTATTTAATCTTGAAAAAAATCCACATCATCCATTTTGTTTGGTCTTAGTACATGACATGTACAAAAATAAATTGTGTCCATTCATTTTTTGAAAGCGAATTATTTGGTGACATGTCCAACATTTTTAAACCTTATTTAATTTAAGATATTTGTAATTAAATAATTCGTTTTGGATTTTTTGATTTAAAATCAATAAGATCCAAGCCTATAGGTAGGTAAGGAGGGTCTAAGCCTAAGGAGGTAAATAGATAGGCTTAGGTTAATCAAGTAGGTTTTTAAAAAGTCATTTTTATCTTGGGTTTTAACTTTTAGGGTTGAGCTTCTTTCATTGACTCATCCCTTGAATGACATTTGCATTTTGAAGACTTATAATGCACCTAATTAATTATTACACATGAAAAGAATGAAAGACAAAAAATAAGCGTTAAACATTATAGTTGCAAAGGTCACCAACTTAATTGCAAATTATTTACAATTACTTCTTGGTACCCATATAATACTAACATAGTTTCCCTATTGAACTACCATGTATATAACCACATAACTTTAATACATACATAAAAATATACTTTTAAATCACCATAAAATAACTTTAGGGTGCAACTAATTTGGTTATTAATGTGACTAATGGGACATATATGCTTATCAATGGATGAAAATAGATGTAAAAAAATCCAATAGTAGGATGAAGTTTTCAATAGTTGCAAAATAGTTGTAAAAATGACCAAAATGTTGAAATTTAATCTTATAGTTGCAAACCTAATTGCAAATGACTATAAGTTGGTGGTTGCATGTAGTTGCAAATGATACTTTTCAAAATGTTGATACCTAGGATGGGGTAAAAGGGTGGAAGAAAGGTCAAGTGTTCAAGTTTAATTCTAGGTTACAAAAAAACTATAAGCATGAAAAATATTTTGTATTTCAAATTGATGGTTCAAAGAAAGTTTAAATTATCATGTGCTACCAAATTGATGCCCAACACCATCAAAACTATCAAAGTCATACACATGGAAACATTCAAATCAAGCCATAGGAATCCAAGTTCAAATTAAAACACACAAAACATTCACATGTTTCTCCTATGTAATTTGGAATATTGAAATTCACAAAAGATGAAATTCCAAAACATGGGGAATATAAAAATAAATAAATAATGTGAGTACAAATATATGGTGCAATATATTTTTTGTTGGGTAAAAATTATAAGCTAATTATATTTAAAATAGGGTAAAATTTATTCAAATAACCAATTTAAATATAATATGGGGTATGTAATAATCTGAAATAATGGATTATAATTAATATAGGGTGGCTTATATATATATATATATATTTGAAATTTAAATAATAATAGGGTGACACAAAATAGGTTGGATAATTATCTAATACCCCCCCTAAAAATGGTCGTTTGACACATGTAGATCCCAAACTTTACACTAAGTGTCGCCCCCAAGCTCCAAAAACAAATGATGGGGATAAACCCCCCGCATCCTAATATATGTAGGTTAACACTTGAACATTCCCAAAAAATTCAACAAGTCCAATGTCATTAGGTTCCACCTTTGAATTCCCAAAAGTGCTTGAAGAATCCACTTGAGCTTGGCATGATACTTTTCAACAACTATTTGCCAAAATGCAAAGGAATGAAACAACATTCCAACCAAGTATAATTTCCAAATTTGTTTCCCCATGTCAACATGCTCCAATGATATCCAATTCACTAGAACTTGGGATCCTACTCAACCGTCCACATCCTTGTTGATTGTTCCAACTTGATGTTTGACATCAAAATCATATTCTTACAAAATGAAAACCCATCTTATCAACTTCCCTATGAGCTAGACAGATTCCATGAACCATTTCAATGGTTGGCAATTAGTTACCAAGGTGAATGGGCTACCAAACAAATAACTTCAAAATGTGGCCATGATCCAAATAACTACTAAACATCCCCCTTAATATGAGATGTATTTGGCTTTTACTTGGTTATTGGATTGAACTGCATAAGCCACCACAAATTACTTCTAATTTTCTTCGTCAAATTGTGTAAAAATTATATGAAGTCCCAAAGCATTCCAATCCATATGCAATTAAAAATGATGGCCTCTAATAGGTTATCTCAAAATGGGTGCAAAACTAAACTTAACTTTCAACTCTTGAAAAGATTGTTCTTTTACATCCCTAGCAAATGAACTTTTCATCAACCTTGGTCAATTGAGTATAAGGTTTGGCAATTAAACTAAACCCTTTGAAAAACTATTGGTAATAGTTTGCCAACCCCAAAAATGCATTCAACCAACTAACATTAGTTTGTCTAGGAACCTTGAACATTACATTCATTTTTGTTATTTTGGACTCCCAAATCTCTTGCGTAAATCCTATGGCTCAAATACTCAAATTGGGATTGGAAAAATTTACATTTTTTTGGGGTGTAGTTTAAATCCATGCACCCCCAAGTGCTCAAACACATCTTGCAAGTAATGAGCATGTTCCTCCATGGTGGAACTAAATATGATGATGTCATCAATGTAACACTTGGCAAAATCCAAGCCTACAAAAGCTCGATCCATCATCCTTTGGAATTCTTCAAGTACACTATTCAACCCAAAAGGTAAGAACTTTCATTGATACAAATAGTCCTTCCCATTTTGGTCAATGTCCTAACATGTAATCTTCATTTTGTCCCTTTGGGGAGAGGCAAATGGTGATATCTAGACCATAGATCCAAAGTGTCAAACACCTTGGATTAACTAATAAAATTGAAAATCTCCCCTAGCAATGGCATGGAATATTTGTCAAATCATGTTTGATTGTTGATAGTGTTATAATTCCACACACGTGACGTTTAGTTCAATTGCCAAAAATGTTTTTCTTGGTAGGAATAATTATGACTAATGCATATGACTTTTGGAAAGCTCCACCAAACCCACTTCTAAAAGGTCTTTCATTCAAGCTTTCACTAAAGCTTGTTCCATGTCACTCAACCTATGGTCATTGGAAAATAGGGGTACCATCATCCAAGGCGATGCGTACCTCTTGCACCTTGAGTTTCCCCAACTCATTAAGGTTAAAAACAAAACAATGAACATATTTTTGTAACAACTATTGCATCTCATGTGCTTCACCTCTTGTCATTGTGGGACCAATTTTTGGTTCCAATATATTTGCTATGATTATGGGTGCTTTGGGCTTTGATAGTGACTCATCTTTAGTGCTTAAGATTAAGGTTGCATGAAATTTGTAAATGCCACAAGGTTAATATGAGAACATCCTTACATGAAGCTCCTATTCTGCGTGCATTTAAAGTTCTTTCAACTTTTTCAAACAAGTCCAAAATCTTAGATGCATTCAACTTGTATCCTCCCCACTTCAAACACTAACCCCTCATGGCACCCATCACAATTTCCTTTCATGTAAAATTCCATTATTGTTAAGGATGTTTGACTCATTTGGGATCACTAGATGTGATCTCATGATCGCGTTGCCCCCTTTTGTATGAATGGCTTTGACCCAAGATGAAATGTAAAAGGTGATTAAAAAAGAAAAATGCGAGGTGAACATGTGGGAATTGAATATCAACATTGTTCATGAACAATTCAAGTCGACTTGATCAAAGACTTGACATCTAATGGTTTCTAATAGGCCAAAAACTTATGTAATGTGCATATGGAACTCCATAGCACATTCTTGTTCATCACATTGGGTTCTACCCAACAAGAATATCTTAAATCCCAAATCGTGTTAAAACCATCATCATGAATCACATGTGAAGTTGGAAAGCTCATGGTTTTGGGCAAGGCTATGGTTAGCCCACATTGTTGACAATGGCAAAAGGCAGTTCATGATCATCATGTTGCACCAATTGTGATATGTGTCTTAAATAAAAAATGGCATCCACAGTGAAACCTTAGGTCAAGGTACCAAATCATATGCCAATTGCAACAAATTAAGTGGTGTTATGTCAGTCCACATCCACAATAAATGATGGGCTTGAGATCCCATTGATGCAACATCCACCAAAATTGGTTTGCCCAACCAAACATTGATTTGGCGCCACGCCACCAAAACCTATAATCATGAATCATTTAATGGAGAAACATTCTCCACAAAGTAGATGAATGGTCATTCATGAATGTGATCTAGATGTAACAATGGTTGTAGTAGCTCCCAAAAAAATCATCTCTTTTTTTTCAAAAAATCATAACAAGTTCAAAGAAAAAGAAAAGAAAAAGAAAAGAGAAATCAAGCTTTTGGTGTAGGGAATATGAATTGTAGTTAATAAGGAAAAACCTCCACCAAAGCTTGCGCACCAAAAATGAAAACACGTGGACATTTATCTGTTAAGTTGTACTAAATTATGCCAAATAAATACCAATGATCAAACAACAAACATGCCAAAACAATTCCTCACAACATTTGTGTAAGTTGAATGGCATTTATCAAACCCACCCAAATTCAACTTTTTTGGTGTGACTATCATCCACGTGAAGGTGATAGTTGCCATTTTGGTAAGGACATGAAAGGACTCCACACCAAATAAAAAAGAAAGGAGAGTTTAAGACATTTTATTTTTGAAGTTTGCTCTTTTTGAAAACAAATCATGTTTCACAATGGTGAACTTCAAAACACAACAGCAAAATCTTGTTTCACAATGGTGAACTTCAAAACACAACAGCAAAATCTTGTTTTGCAGCTAACATCGTGACAAATGCAATATATTAAGGACACATGCAACTAGTGATTACCAACTTGTGTAACTCTTGACATTTAGACATCTAGTTGCAAAAGATATAACAAGGCATTTAGTTGCAAGGGACATAATCAGGATTCACCAAGAATTTTAGTTGGATTTTTCAGTACAGACTTTACCCACGTTTCACCAAAAATGAGCTAGCCTGAATTGGGGGGGGTGCAGCAAACACCTTTGTGAAATAATGGTTCAATTGGATCACATAATACTACTGCTAACCCAAGCTGCACTGTAACAAACTAATTGTCCATAGTTTAAAATCATCAGAACCAACTTCCATCACTCATGCCTCATGCTAAATTGTCTCTTGAACTGAGAATGAGACTCAAACCCTTTTGCCTGGGCCTCCCAACTTTTTCATTAGTGTTACCAAGGGCATCATTCCACAACTTGCAGAGACAGTGTCAATTTATGGACCATTTTGTTTCATCAGGTCTAGGACTTTGGCTACTCAATATACTAAGCTGTTCACCGAAAGTGGTACAACCATCCTACTGTACAGGATGCACATGATATGGATATATACACTTTTCATTCCCCAAAATCTTTGGTTGGGAGAAGAACCTCCTCATTCACAAGAACCAGACGCTGGTTCAGTGGACGATCTTGTGCACTGAAATGCCGTCTTGACCACCATATCAATGGCAAAAACAGAGAATACAAGGCAATGAGCATGAAAGGTGCAACAACTGCCCAGCCCACCAACTGCCAAGAAACAAATCCACCCATCCAACAGCCCATTCTTAATTGGTTAAAAATCTTAATGTAATCCATAAACCTTCACCAATATATTATCACATACAGTATTGGCTTGAAAGCTTTTATGTCTCCATGCTCAAAACTGGTTGCATGAGAGAGGGTAAACTGAAAAACTTACTGCATGTAAGATTGCAAGCAGAACTTTCTTGGAAGCTTGCCCAGAAATTGCTTGCCAGAGTGCATCTTTGGAGAGTTCAAAGGGCTGGCTACCAAATATCCACTCACCAAGACGAAGAAATGGGAGTATCAAACTGCACCAGTCCACACATGCCATTTACTATCTAGTTCTTAGGAAAGTGCTCAGGAAAACTAACCATCAAGATGATCGCAGTAGACAACAATAGACAAAGTAAACACTCAGTGTTTGCTAGGCCCCCACAATCTCAAACTCATAACACATAAATAGAGAACAATCAAACTTTGAAGGACTCTACATCACTAAGTCCACATGAGAAAGAGCTGTCCTACTGTCCAAAACGACTATTTTTTTCTGATTGCTCACCCAAGCTCTATGGGTGTGGCCACAAAATTAGCAAGCATCACGGTTGCTGCATTACATTTACCCCCTAGAATGGCCACTGCTGCTGCACACAGAAACACTGTGACTCCTGTCCCCCCACAACCACCCAGTTTCCTGCAACATCAGTATGGATTTCAACATCAAAAGCTTAAGAAAACCCTAACAGAGGTACATGGAGGCTTTAAATGTGGCTTTTTCCCAATGGAAGAAGAGCCACCACAAGCATGCAGTTTCTAATATTCTAGACCTCTGAAGTTTCACCTGAAATGGTTCTTCACACCACTTTCCCCCATCCATCAATGGAAAACCCTAATGCATGCATGCCAGTTAGGAACTCACCGCAAATTGGAAAGACACCTAATGTAAGGCCCAAAGCTCCAGACAGTGCTAATTGCTTTGGCTCTGTACCTCTGCAGTTTCCATCAAACACAGATATGTCAGTTGATCTCTCTCTCTCTCCCTCCTCTTGAAGTTCTGTTTCAACAAGACATTATTGCAAGTTCTTGCAAGTTGTTACAAGATGCCATCAGAGTCAGCATGAGCCATCATCATCCCCTTCGCCAATTGTACAGAGTCATAAGACTACCAGGGTCTTGGTAGATAACAAGAAGCATCAGAGTCAGCTGAGTTTGGATTCTTCTGATGCTCATGTTGACTCTGATGCTTCTTGTATCTACCAAGACCGTTGCAGTATTATGACATCAAAACAATCCAAATCTCTGGAAAAAATCCAAACCAAAAAAGACCAGATCAAATCGTAAGGTCAGAGCCACATATAACACGAAACAGGTCCCGGTGATTCCTCTACTGACGTTCTAACCACCAACCCTATTATGTTGCTAACAACACAATAATTCACTACACGAGACGCAAATCCGCCTCCTGCCGTGGAAACAGGAAGTCTTCAAGCTTTCGCAACAAGGAACGAAAATCTGCCCGAATCTACAAAAGGAATCACAAAACTACTGCCAATCTCAACCCCCCGCCCCTCAGGAGGAAAGAAACGGAACAGAGAGGAGAATTTTAGGGGAATTACAGTTGACGAAGACAGAAACAAAAAAAGGACAAGCACACTATATGAACCTGCCTGTCTTTTTTGCAAACCCCCCCCCCCCCCCCCCCGGATGCAAGTGTTGGAATGATAATAGGTACCTCCGGAGGATGATGAGCAAAGGCTCGTAAACCTTGTTCCTCCCCCATCGCACAACGCGGTATTGCCGCCATCCACCACCACCGCTACTTCCAACACTCATCTCCACCACCACCTCTTCTTCTTCTTCTTGTTCTTCTTCTTCCCGCCACGCGCTCTCCTGGGCCTCCTCCTCCGTCGTTCCTTCTTCTTCTTCTTCAACTCTTCTTCTTTCACCAGCACTAGTTGCTGCTGCTACTGCAATACTACACTGGATGTTCTCGCGCGCCGCTCGCTCGGGCAACAATGCTTCCGTCGCCATAGCTGCTTCTGGTTCTCGTCTTGAGGACGTCGCCGCACGAACACGAACACGTCTGTTCTGTTTCTCTCTTACTGTGTCGTTCCTTAGCTTCGGACCGAGCCACTACCCGAAGCTGCCACGCGTCGAAGCTATTGTCTAAATATGGCGATTTCACAAAATTGTTTGCTCAAAATCTGCCGACTTTTTGGTGCCATTTTTTTTCCCACGAAAATCCCTTTGTATGAGTCATGCTGGATTTTTGTGGGAGTCGCCAGGTGGCGAAAATTCGCCTGAAACTTTTTTTAAAATTAAAAAAAATAGTGGCGAATTTTCGCCATTTTGCAAAAAAGTAATTTTTAAAACAATAATTTTTTGTTGCATATTCTCTTTTTAAAGAAAAAAATTCACCAAAAAAAGGAAAAAAAATGTAAAAAAAAAAAGATTGCCAATATTTGGCACAATTGCCTACAATATGCAAGGGTGCATTTAAGATTTTCTTCTTTCATATTTTGAAAAAATATATTTTGTCACACTTTAAAAAAAAAACATTCACCAAAAAACGAAAAAATAGAAAAAATAAAATCTCCACAAATGGCCATAATAATTGCCTAAGGCAATTGAAAGGGTGCTTAACATTTTTCTACTTCCATATTTTGAATATTGCTAAATTTGGTTAAATATTCTTATGGTTGATCGGCCACTTGAGCAACATCACATAATTGATTTAAAAATAAATAAAAAAACAATTGTGTACTGTTATTTAATGACTTTTTTTGTGGTGAATTTTCCCCATTTTATGAAAAATATTTTGAAAAAGGAATATTTTTGACTATTCCTCAGTACCTATGTGACCTTGCACATTGAAATCAGATGAAGGAAAGTCAAAACACATCAATTTTCCTCGTAAAAGGCGCAACAAAGCTGTGCACCTGGTAGCAAAGAGTGTAATAAATACGACATGACTGACTTGCTGCTTGCTTCCTCTTTTTGATCGGTGGCCAAACCTAATAATGATTGGTCCAGGTGGTTTGCTATTAGTAGTTCCCCACATATATGCAGTTCCAGTTTCAGTTTTATGGGCGGGGTTGCAAAACCAAGTAAATAATTAAACTTGGCAATATTTTAATGAAATATGAAAATATTCTTAAAACATTTTAATTATATTTTCACAATCAATTTTAAACACCCTATTTATATTGAAATTTATTGTATTTTTATTTATTTAAAAAAAAATAGTTGCACCTTACTTTTTTTTTGGGCATGTTTTTTTTGGGGAAAAATTGGAAGTAACTTCCCTTGGCACATTTGTGACCTCTATCAATATGACAAGTGTTCATTGGCACACACATTGCCAAATCATTCATGTAGTCATTAATTAATCTGTGACTAACTTCAATTAATATGCAACTAGGGTTCAAGAATTGAATTTAATGCGACTAAGTTTCAACTACCCAATGCCATTGCAAATTTCAAATTTGAAAATTTGTGTAAGATATGGAAGGGCATGTGACACATGACAATAGCTCCTAAGAAATCTTTGTGCTTACATCAATGGTTACAATGGACTTGTGCTTAGTTTCAAACAATTTCAAATAAAATGAGAAGGAAAAAAGTTGTTCTTTTTAATCTTTCTTTTGCATTTTTTGGTTCTTAATTCAGAAAATGAGAAGTTTCAAGTTAGAAAAACAAATCTTTTCTTTTATTTAGAATAGATAGAATGAAAACATGATTTTTTGGCTCAATTCTTTGCTCAAGAACAATTTTTTTTTTTTTTTGGTTTGACTAATTGAGATTAACAAAGTTTTGCAATGATTATATCAAATTATAAGAGCTTTTGAGTTTCGGGGTGTAATGCACTACGCCAAAACTAGGCATATATGGCTACATTTATAGTTGTTTAGAACACATTGGATTAAATGACTAGATCATTTTTACAACTAGTTGCTTTCAAGGTTGGAATCACAAGGAATGTTACACTAGTAGAGGTTTTGGCCAAGTACACTAGGAATTTTAGTAGGTTTCAATGAAATTGTCCCAATTTCACTAAACAAGAAATTTGATGAATTCATTGTCCCCTAGTGATTAGAAACTAGTTGATATGGACAAAGTGAATTCACCCACTTGCTAAATTCACTAATAATGAATCCATCATATTTTACAATATTTTAAATTAGCATTGTATATTGTTAATAATTTCGTCAAATATGATTTATATGGTCAACATAGGGTTGTGGTAGCAAGGTTTGCCGGCCAACTATCATTTTGCTTTGTGATAAAAGGTATAAAATTTCGTATATATCATAATTACACAAAATTATTTTACAAATAAAACACACACACACAGTTCAAATGAAACAAATAAAAATTCTTTTTTCAACTTTTTTCAAAGGTCTACACATTTATAATAAAGAAATATACAAAACTCCAAAGCATTTGAAGGAAAACACATTTGAATTTTTGTTGTTTAATAACAACCCACAAAATATTTCTTCACGAGAAAACATGATTTGACAAATTGCAACATTATTTTATGCAAAAAAGTTTATGACAAAATAAGTAAAATGTGTATATATATCTTAAATAATATTTAAAAATAACATTTCATATTAAACTAAATATAAAATGATTAATATATTATGTCACATGAAATATTATATTATATTTTAGTTATAATTTTTTTTCAATATAACAATTATTACATGTTAAATATTATATATAATATATGAACAATGTATGTCATGCATACATACAAACATGAAAACATGTACATAATAATATATTGTACATTGTAATGTTGTAAATTTGTTGTACTTATACAATAAATGTACATAAATATTATAATCTTCTCCATTGTAATAAATTTGTGCATTATATTTACATACATACATTTGATAATTTTATACATACTCATAATGAAATATATAAATTAATCACAAATTATAAAATTTTATTTAAAATAAAAATAATTATTTGAATAACACAAAAACTTGACCTTAATGAATTACCCAAGTGAATTGCTTTGACTAAAGTGGACATGAATAATCCAAGTTTGACCAAGGTGGCATGGTGCAAGTGTATGGTGGCCTAGTTCATTTGAGGTGAAATGGTGTAATAAGATGGTGACCTAGTTCACTTTTAAGGTCCCATAATGAATTGGGTGGTTAAATTAAACCCCACTTTTGTACTAATGTTAGCAATTTGGACTTCGCAATTGTAGTTGCACTTTTGTAGTAATGTTAGCAATTTGGTCTTCACAATTGTAGTTGTTGTGAACGTAGTTGAAGACACATCCAACGACCATTTATGTAACATAAAATCTAACCACATTTTAATAAACATTTTTTTCTAATCAACAAAGTGGCATGCCTAAACTAACTACGAGCTACCTAAGTATGGGTTGCCTAGGCAATTCACACACAATTTATTGCCTACATGAGAAAGATACCACATCTACATTTGATAATTGACATTTTTGCCAAATATTTATATATTTTAAAAAATGAGATTTGTCATTTTCAAATTTAATTTTCTAGATTTTCAACAATTTGAGGAATAGGTATGCAAAGGTGCACCTTGTATTATTTATAATAATAACCCAATGGAGATTCATTTTGAACAATTTTGATGAATATCAATATTTGTTTTTGTTTTTTTTGGCTAAACCTTTTGTGAATTATTTTGTGCTTAACATTAGTCATAGGTACAGTAGTGAGATTTGGGTCCACTTGGGATGCTCAAAATGGATTGGATTTGGGTTTACCTTGGATGGTGTTATCGTATTTTGGATGATTTTTTTGAATTTTTAATGATAATATTATCAAATATTCAATAACTCTTTCTTTGCATAGTAGGTCTTAAAAATCACCAAACCACCTCAATGCACCCCTACACATCAAGGGCTTTTCAACAATACCAAGTTTGTGACAAAGGGCATTATTGTGGCTTGGGGGATCTTAATCAACAAAAGGGATTAGCATTAAATACTGACAAGTTTTTAGAACCCGTTTAAATAATCTAGAAAATGAGTTAAAAGAATGCTAGCAAATTAGAATCAAAATCCAAATTATGTGACCACCTTTTTTTGTGTGGAAATTTGGTGATTTTTTTCAGATAAAATTGGAATATTGCAAGAGAAAATCCCTTCTTTTTTTTCTTTTCTTTTCCAATTAGCAATCAAACAAGAAATCAACATATCAATTGTTTGTTTATTTAAACGTGACCATGTTATAACCCTCCCAAAGAGTGGGGCTTTTCATTGGATGCTAGTTTTGGTACTATTGAAAAGCTATCTAACAAGGTGATGTGCATGTTTGTCGCTTCACAATTCTTAAACCAACAAACAGAATGAACTTGCATCTTTAAAAATAAGTTATAACTTTAAAAAATGGATTTTCACAATTGGGTTCCATAAGAAGTTTGAAATTAAGCCCACTTTGATTAGAATAGTATTGGGATGGGTGACTTAATATGAGGTTTAATATATATTTGGGCAATGACACAAGGTCCACTAGTACACATTCAATTAGTTGCCCAATTTGCAATTATAATTGCATGTTTTATTAGTGTATCAATGAATTGAACATTCAATGCAAATAGCTTCTAACAAAATTTATTTTCATATATTTGCCACTAGAATAACAACATTATTGTATAACAAAGTAAGTGTTCACTAAGGTGGACCAAAAGTAGTGAATCAAAATCCCTTTGAATTGATTCAACTATAGAATTGATTGAAACATGATGTTAATTTTTTTTTTCTTTTTTTTTTCATATCCAAGTTCATACCACCATAATTTTTAACATAATAATACACATTTATTACATATTAGTCCTGAAAGAAATCAATTTTATAAAACCTTTAATTCACAAATGCCATAGTTTTTTTGAAGTAGCTCCAAACCTTAAATTATTTAACTCCTAACCATAATTTCAAAGATCTTGAAATGATGAACAACCTCTTTTGTCTCAAAATGTTTGATGTACAATTGAGTAAGTGGGACATGACCTCACCAACCATATTTTCGGAGTTGGATCATCATTTGGGTATTTTTAGAAGTCTAAATATTTGCAACAAATAGTCTTGGAGACTTTTTTGGAATCATCAAAGATACCAAATTTTTCATCCATTGAATCTTGCACAACATCAAGCTCATAGCACTTAGTTAGGGCTTTAAGGTTTCCTTGTTGATATTTTTATTATGTTAGAGTCCTCTAAGTCATTGAAAGGATTTTATTCCTTTTACTTTCAACATACACAAAACTTTGTGGGTTCATTTGTCAATCAAATTTGGACAACTTAATTTGATATGCCTTTAACCATAACCAAATTGAGAACCATGGTTATGTATCGGAATTGAGTCTTTCAATGTGTTTTTGAGAACCAAGGTTATGTATCAGAATTGGGTCTTCGATCGTTTGAAAACCATGGTTATTATCAGAATTGGGTCTTTGATTTTTTTGAGAACCATGGTTATATATCAGAATTGGGTCTTTGATTTTTTTTGAGAACCATGGTTATGAATTCTTGGGCAAGGGGGGGGGGGACAACCCTAAACCCTAAAATCAAAACCCATAGAGAACCCATTTTTGAGGTCAAAATTGAAGCAAATAAGTTGGGGTAGGGTAGTGACAAATAATAAGCTACTCACAAGAAGCTGACAAGCTAAATGTACATAATAATAATAATAATAATATAATTAACTAATTAATTAATCAATCAATCAATCTCTATATCATGATAAATCCATCTCTAGATAATTAATTAACCTTGAAAATCTCATTTGGACAAACAGAATATTCCTGAAAATTCAATATTTTTACTTCACAAATTTTTTTTTTCTTTGGGGAATTTTTTTTTTTTAAAATTGAAAATTTTCAACATTTCTTGCATTAAAAAAATGGGAAATGAAAAAAGCCCCTTTTGCCCTTTTTTGCCCCTAAAAGACAGCACAAGCAGCAAAGCTTTGTTTGGCTTGGAATGAAGAAAGAAGAAAAGCCCTATCCACACACCAGCCACAAATTCTTGACACCCCAGTTTTACCACAACCCAGTAACTTTGACTGGCAATCACAAGTCGCCTTATCCCTAACGCACCGGCAATGATCCGTTGGGCTGTGCTCTCTTTCCATCCCAGATTCTGCCACGTGTACGTACTTCCCCCCCCCTTCAATCAGCCGGTCACCAGGGTAAGAAGAAGGGTAAGAAAGACTGGGCTTCCGTAAGTAAAAGTGTCAGCAGTAAAAAAGTAACAGAAAAAAGTTCATGAGCGCCACCCCACCCACTCCTCTCTCTCTCTCTCTCTGTGTCTGCTCTTCTGTTTCTTCAGAATTTTGCACTTGAGAGAGAGGGAATTGCGGTTGATACTTGTCGTCTTTGTCGATTTGAAGTTGTGTGTATTGCAGTAGAGAGTGAAAGAGGAAGTGGGTCGAAGAGTTTTTTTAGTAAAGAAATCATCATCATCATCATCATCATGGCAACAACAGTGATGGCTGGAGCTGCCACAATCTCGGCCTTCTTAGGAGGAGGACGCTTGTCGTCTTCTTCTGCAAGTAGCAATAGCAGCAGCAGCAACAACAACAACAATAACAACTCCCCCTCTTGCAGCATGGCACAGCTTGCTGCTGTTTCTCCTGCAAGAGCTTTGACTACTCCTTGTTCCCTCCTTGTAAGTACACCTACCTTTTGCTTTCCCAAAATGGGGTGATCTGAATTTTGACGTATTTCTGCTGTATTAGTGTCATCATGTGAAAGGATCTCATTTTGTCTTTAGATGTATTCCTTTTTCTCTCTACCAGACTGATTGCATTCCGGAAGGATTTTGCTTCAAAGGGAAGAGAGGTAGGTATGTATGTTTGGGAGTTTTGGTGACAGAAATGCTTGCTTGTTGTCTCTGGAGTAATAATTTTGTCACTAGAAAAAAATTAGCTGTGGTGGTGTTGTGTTGTAAGTATGTATATAATTAGGTGTGAATCTTCTGGAGTTTTGTTTTTGGTGGGTTGGGGGTTCTTGTGAATGAAATGCAGGGAGGAAAAGGGAGCTCATTGTATGGCACAGTTATGCCCAGCAGTGCCCAGACTAGTGGTGCTTCACAGAGAGTTTTTTCTAACTCAAGAAAGGCTCTCACCAGAGCTGAGCTTGGTGACACTTTGGTAACTAAGTCCAGACACAAATGTGACCCCTGGGGTGTTAACCCTTTTTTGAATTTGTGCTTTTGGCCATACAGTTTCCTTACACAACAGTGTGAAGAAGTCTCTCAAATTATCTACCCTCTAGTGCCATAGTTGGGAGTAATTGCTACCCAGGGGCAGGTCTTTGCAGATGGATTGTCATGGGTTGTGAACAAAATCTGGAAGGCACCATTTTTTTTTCTCTTTTATGTTTTTAAAGATCAAAAGAACTTGTTGATTCTTGTTGTTTGGTTTACCTCCCTAATCACAATCTGAACTCAAATTTCAGGAGGAGTTTTTGTCGAAAGCAACAACTGATAAGAATTTGGCAAGACTATTGGTGTGCATGGGTGAGGCATTGCGCACCATAGCATTCAAGGTGCGGACAGCATCATGTAGTGCCACAGCATGTATCAACACATTTGGGGACGAGCAATTGGCGGTTGATCTTCTTGCTGACAAGCTGCTGTTTGAGGTCCTTCTCTTTTCCATTTGTTTATTATCACTGCCCATTTTTCTACCACCTTATAGTGTGTTGCTGTAATCAGCATCTACTGAATATGCAAATTTTCACTATTTTCTTCAGCTCAGCTTTCTCACACCTTGTTGTCTATTGCTCTCTGCACAGTTGTGAGATGTGCTCTTCATTTGATGTCTGATAAATGTGACCGCTCCCTTGACACCATTTTTCTTGGCATTTCACAGGCTTTGCGGCATTCCCATGTGTGCAAATATGCATGCTCTGAGGAGCTTCCAGAACTTAAGGACATGGGTGGTCCAGTACAGGGTAGGTGGGAAATATGACCATCTCTTTATCCCCTCTCAGGCCTTCTTGGCTAATTTGTTTAGGAGCAATTGTAAGCTACATGACATACATTATGTCTCTCTTAAATCTCTGTATGTGGTTTTAACGTTGCAAGATATGACTCACAGGTGGTTTCAGTGTCGCCTTTGATCCCTTGGATGGATCAAGCATTGTTGATACAAACTTTACTGTGGGAACTATTTTTGGAGTATGGCCGGGCGACAAATTGACAGGAATCACTGGTAGAGATCAGGTTGCATCAGCTATGGGAATTTATGGACCCCGCACAACTTATGTCATTGCCATCAATGGCTTCCCAGGCACCCACGAATTCCTTCTCCTGGATGAAGGTATGTCAACCAAGTATCTGTGTTTCTATCCCCCTCTGTTTTCTACCCTATTCTCAGGACTTCAGAAAAATTATTTTATCCTATTCCTCTGTGTTCCTGTGGTTCATCAATCGAAGTGTCAAGGATCTCTCATTACCATAAAACAAACTGTGGCAGTTTTGTGTTATGGTAAGGTTTTGAAATCTTGACTACCCAACCTGGTCTGAACTCATGCAGTGATAACTGATGTCCATTGTTTTCTATCTCAAGTTCCAGATACATGTCACTGAAGCTTGAGACATGTGATCTTGCTCCAGAAACACATCTCTGACAACTAATGTCCATGTGATTTGCTGACAAATGAATCAGCTTGGATTGTTATGATAAAACCCCATCGTCTCCCAGCTTGAGTTACAAAAATAAATGATTTTTCATGAAATGGAGGAATTAGGATTGACAAAGTTCTGGGGATGGGTGCCAGGCAAGTGGGCCCATGTGAAAGAGACAACAGAAATTGGTGAGGGCAAACTTTTCTCCCCAGGAAACTTGCGTGCCACTTTCGACAATCCTCAGTATGAGAAGGTACGTACTTTGCATGTGCCTTAAATTCATTACATTCCTGAAATGGTATCCATGCTGATTTACTGCCAAAACTCATTAGAAACTAATTGGCTTAGATTTCCACTGCTGAGTGGAAAGTTGTGCTTTGTGCAATTTGTTTGTGCTGCATTATCTATTTTGATGCATGAGTAGTGGGTATGGGCTAATTCCAATGTTTGGCTGGTAACATGTGATGCAGTTGGTTAATTATTATGTTAGTGAGAAGTACACCCTGCGCTACACTGGTGGCATGGTTCCTGATGTCAACCAGGTAACAGACCTTCACAGTCAGGATAAGCAAAGAAGAAGATTCGTCTCCACATAAAGAGAAGGAAACACCTAGACATATTCATACCTGTTAGTCTTCTGTTTTTCTGTAGGGGCCAAAACTGTTCCTGGTCAAGACTTAAACCTTTTGTAGTCATTAGTAAAGATCAAAATTTGTGGTCAAACAAGGGGTCAAGGTAAACACATCATCAATTTGATAAAGTTGATTCAACATGTGCCCTGGTCTTGGAGTCCCAATGATGAGTAGGGGCGGCTGGAGAGATTGCAACAATATTTGACCTGTTTTGGGATCTCCAACTTATTGTTGTCTTTCCTTTTGGTTGTGAACTTGGAAATGAAACAGATCATTGTGAAGGAGAAGGGCATCTTTACCAATGTGATTTCGCCAACTACAAAAGCGAAATTGAGGTTACTGTTTGAGGTGGCACCTTTAGGTCTACTAATTGAGAATGCTGGAGGCCATAGCAGTGATGGAAAGCAATCAGTGCTGGACAAAGTTGTCACCAACACTGATGACCGGACACAAGTTGCTTATGGCTCCAAGAATGAAATCATTCGATTTGAGGAGACACTTTATGGAACCTCTCGATTGGCTGCTGAACTTGCATCTGCCTCGGCTTGAGTTCCCCCAAAAACATACAACCTCCCATCTCTTGATTTCTCCTTGGTCTGGTACAAATTTTCTCCAAGCTCCCCCTTCTGTCAGAAACTGTTTCATGATTTGCTCTCATTTCCTAGGAATTCCAAAGGCTTCTCTTGTGAACATAATTAGTGAGCTAAGTTATCATAATCCTTGATGCATATTCTGGGTGCCAAATGCATGAGCACTTCCACTTTCCAGATAATAGCTAATTTTCAGAATGGGATGATAAGGTTAAGAAACTGGCGATTGATATGGATGGTCACACACCTGGTGGTTGCACTACTTTTCAGCACTGTAGGAAGTGAGAAACACCCAGCTTGCTTCAAACCAAACCAGCTTTATGTTTCATGTTTACACATATTCTACTTACCCTACATTCCTGAGGAAAGTAAGCAGGATGTGCACCAAATTTCTATTGAAAAACATGATTTGATCATTCAGGTCTCTGGGTTGATGGAAATTATAGAGTCTCTTAGTGAAGAGTCATTCTGTAGTCTTAAGCAGGTTTTGAAAATGAGGAGAAAACTAAGGAGTTTCTTCTGAGGATTACTGGCTTGAAATGCAAAGGGGACACTACAAGCTCACACCCTGGTTTTGAAGGATTGATCAACACACCCACACAGCATGGCTTTCTTTCCAGGCTATCTGACAGACTTAGTCAAACCCACACTTAGGCATCACAAGATAAAGTGCACAGGATCTTACCCACAGTTTTCATTCAGCCATTACCATGCACTCTTCCTTCCTAAACCCTAAACCCTAAGACCTGATTATATCAATCTTCTTGTAGACCTTACAGTTTGAACCACTCAATGCAGGATCCTTCTCATTGGTTGCAAAACACCACACATACACAGAAGCTGTCTTCTGAACACTTCCTTTCTTTCAACCCTTTTTCTCATTATAAGTCTTTCCTGCTGCTCTGAGGAAAAATCACATGTTTTGTAAACCCATACTTAATTTCAAAGCAATTTTGGACCTTAATTAGAGAAACTATACCAACTCTGAACTAATGACTGTCAATTATGATATTTGGCAGCAAATATGATACCATGAATATAAAACAGCACTGTAAACAGCAAATCTCTCATAAGGAGAAATCGAAAAAGAAAGGACAACACTGACCTACCATATCAGATGCCTTTATTCAAAGTCCATGGTGCTGGTCTCCTGATACTTCAACACCAACAATGCTACCTACCACCTAGATAGTAATTGTTACAGACCTAACAAATCGAAAAGATAGTAGAAACTACTGCCAAACTAGATAACCACTTTGGAACATATAGCCAGAGCTGTCCTACTTGCGGGCATCCAGCTTCTTAGATTCCTTAGCTGCATAACAAAAAACCAAATCACAAGCAACAATAAACAGTCAATCCAAAGCTAAAATTTTACTTAGGTTCCCGAACCTACAAATTCTATGCAATGACATAATGGACTACTAATCTCTCCTCATGACCAAGACATCACAAACCACCATTTCTTTGAGTTTTCAATTCAACCCTGTTCTGTCAAGCCTCAGACATTCAACCCAAAAAACATTTACAGCCCAAGAAGCAAAGCACAGCAAGACAGACTTATTCTCCATGGGGAAGCATAACAAAATGCCTAACAATATTGAAAGAAGCTAGCCACGAGCGAGCAAGCAAGCAAGAGAGAGAGAGAGAGATCATACCAGCCTTCTCCTCTTCACGTTTCTTGGCAGCCTCCAGTCGTTGTTGCCTTATCAAGGCCAACCTTTCTGCATAGAAAGTATCCTTGCAAATGAGAGCTACTGAGAGCAGAGTGAAAGAGGTAGACCCAAAGACAATGGCATTCCATATGCCATGCAGGGGACTACTCCCAGATGCAGACAGACACTACTAATATTCCAGTCTACAGGTAAACCCGTGCAATAACTGTCATAATTAATATCATGTGTTATATAGTCTTCAGCAGACACTTAAAAGGGAGGGAATTAGCATGTATAAAAAATAGTAGGGGGAGGATCCGCACCTAGGTCCTTTTTGGACTGCTCAGTCTTGCCTTGCTCCTGCAGCTTGATGTATCGTTCATGTGCCCTTTGCTTCTCAATTTCTTCCCTGTACCTCACACCCACCACTGCCCATCCTTAGTTCTGATATATCTGCAATTCTAACTTTATGCGTACCATTGGGCAGAAGTAACTGGCATCTTCATAGTCTATGTAGAGTGTTCCATTAGATAAACCAGTCAGGAAATTACAAGTTCTCTTTGAACTCAAAAGGACTAGATACCATGAGTGCAGCTGGAAACCAAGCAAAATATCTACATAAGGTCCACAGAGGGACACATTCATTCAAAATACAGAAGCAAGCCCCAGATTGTTGGTCACAGCAATCATAACTTTTGCAGCACCAATAAGAAAAAAGTGCCAAAGAACTCAAAAGGTATAATGGATAACACTGTTTTGTACCTCTCTCGTCTAGAAAGCTCAGCAGGCCTGTCTAGCTGATCAACACCAAAGCACCCAAAATAGCATCAGAGAGCACATTCAAGCCATTACTACCCTAGGCTCAATGAATAATGCTCATCAATCACTGCAGTTCTTGATGTTTTGCCTCAATTTCTGATAACTACTCAGAAAACATTCTGCATGGAGAAGTAAGGACATCCATGCACAGAGATGGGTGTCAATGGAAGTTGCACTCACATCCACATCTTTGACTTTCAAGTTCTTGATCTTGACAAGGTTAGGGTTTTCAACTTCAATCACACCTTGTGTTCCCTTTTTCTTCTGCAAGTTACCAGCATGCAAAACATTAGGTCTGCTTTTCCTGACATGCAGGACACTGGATAGCCATTGCACCTTTTGCACCACTGGATGTTGATAATAATACTGAGGATAGAGCACCAGACTTCTGTCCCACACACATACATACAAGACTGGAACTACTAGTTGCTTGTTGCTTGAACAATTTCTGCTAGTTTTTTCACCAAAAATCTGAAAACTTTGCACCATGTCACACTCAACATGGTAGCATGGATCAATGGGAAGTCAAGCTCAGCGTGACTAGCTCCTAACCAGCACCAGAACCCCACCATACACAACAACTACTGATACACTATTACAAGTGAAATTACATGAAATCAGTGAAATGATGAGATATACCAAGGACTCATCTTCTGACTCCTCCTCCTCCTCAGACTCATCCTCATCATTTTGTTCCTCCTCCTTGGCATCCTGCAGCAGGCCCACAGAAAAGCAAGTCACCATCATAAACTGAGACTGGGTTTGCAACCTAGAAAGCACTCTGCAGTCAAAGTGTGAGAGCTATCAGCAACACTTCAGCTGACACATCACCAGCTGATTCATGTAACAAAATGTGTGCAGTTGCATACCCTCTTAAAACTTAAGGGTTTGTCAGATGTCCCAGCAGCTGCAAAAAAGAGAATCAAGCAAGAAATGATCAAAAGTCTGTGTTTTCCAAATACAAGTTCAATCAATGTAGTTATCCACTGCCAGAAGATCAAGGAAGGACCCATGCATATGAACCCTAATACTTAGTTCTATACTTCAAAAAATTACAGCTACCATATTCTAAACATTGGAGGGATCTTCTCTAAAACCAGAGTAGAACTTAGCTGATATCTATTTCTCAAATCATACGAGTGTCAATCTTCACATTTATAGCAGGTAATGATATCTTCATAAGAATTGAGAACTTCCACATTCCTATGACTTAAGTCAACCTGAATAAGATTAAGAACTGACCTGACAATAAAAAGTGATAGAGATTTCAGATCTCACAACATAAGAGCAACATAGAAAAGAGGAAACCCAACCCAAAGAAACCGAGGCCAAAAAACTAATATTTAAAAAAATAATGATAATAATAACCAAACAAAACTGCAGAGTAGTTTGAGCTATAGTGATGGTCACTAGCATGTTCAGACGCCTTCAACATGTGTCATGAGCAGGCAAGGAGATGTAATTCATATACAAAGAGCGGAACAATCAAAAGCTGTTGTGCATGTGAAGGGGGGGATGGGAGTGTGAAGCTTGTTAAGAAAATCCTTAGTGTTCCTAAGAACCACTGCCTCCAGAGATCCTGTATGTACATATTGCAACTACCCAATTGTCTCCTGGACGACCGGTGCAAAGCAAACCCTCTTCCACCTCTGATGAGGAAGCAAGAAACGAAGAGCCAACCCCAAAAAAAAAAACCAATGATGAAACAACATACCCATCTCTTCGGGCGTCGAGAAATGGCGGCGTCCCGTGGGCTTGCCTTTGAACTTCCCTCTTCCCGCACCCGAACCCATCCCTTTTCCCATCCCTTTTTCCCTTCCCTCCTTCCCTCCCTCCCTCTCTCTCTACCCCTCTTTGTGCCTAACTTCCCTTGCAACCGGCAAGACCCAAGACCCAAACCTGATCACAAAAGCTTCCAACACATCACCACCAGTACTCCAACGCAAAGGAGAGAAGAAAGCTCGAGAAGTAGCTCTTCTGTTGCGTTAGCTTACTTCCCTGCTTCCCTTGCAGAGACGCAGGGAGCCAGAGAGCGAGCCTTTCCGTTGCACAACCTCCTCCTCCTCCTCGTCCTCCTCCACAGGCAGGCCCCACCAGTATCAAACTTTTTTTCTAATATCTATACCTGTCGTAGATTTGACTGTTCTAGGGTTTCCGAAAAGCGTATCCTTGGTATCAAGGTCTCATCAGTCCTGGTAGCTTAGCACCGGACATTCTCTCATATCTACAACTGCAGTAGATTTTGTACTTCAAACCCTAATTTCTGCTTCGAGAGAGAGCGAGAGATCGGTAGGGTAACCTAGCACCGGACGTTCTCTCATATCTATAATATTGCTGGATTTTGGCTCTCAAACCCAATTTGTGCTTTCGCAAGAGAGAGAGAGAGCGCTAGGTAGTGTGACTTAGAACCGGACGGTCTCTCATATCTATACCAGTGGTAGATTTTGGTCCTGGAACCCTAATTTGAGCTTCGCAACAGAGATCGGTAGGCTAACCTATCACCGGACGTTCGCTCATATCTCTAATAGGGGTAGATTGTGGCTTTCAAACCCTAGTTTCTGCTTCGCTAGAGAGAGATATCTCTGGGTAGTGTGACCTAGAACCGGACAATCTCTCAGATCTACATTAGTGGTAGATTTTGGTCCTCAAACCCTAACTTCTGCTCTGCGAGCGAGAGTCTTTGTGTGTGAGAGGAGACTGCTCGCGCGGAGTTCGGGAGAGGATTCAAGTAGCTTCGTTGCTCTGAGAGAGAGAGAGAGAGAGAGAGAGAGAGAGGGATTGCTTGCGCGGCGTTTGGATGAGGATTCAACGATCTTGGTTTCATTGATCAGAAGGAAAGAGCGAGGAGTGAGACGAGTGGAAGATGCACGACGCCGTAATGTATTGATGTGAAGAGCGAGCGAGAGAGAGACAGAGACAGAGAGACAGAGTAGTAGTAGTAGTAGCAGCAGCAGCGATGTCGGTGGCAGCGGGTGTGAGTGATGCTGCCATTGCGGTGCGGGACAAGCTGCGGGGGAAGATAGGACAGACGAAGGTGAAGCGATACTGGCCTGGAAAAGCTCCAGAATGGGCTGAAGAAGTAGGGGAAGATGAGGTGGATGTCAAGCCTTCCTCCTCCAACAACAAGGCGCTTGCCTTGCACAGAGCCGCCGAGCTTGACAGAGCTTTCTCGTTGCGGGCAGAGTCGGAATTCCCTTCCCATCGGCAGGATGATGCACGTCTCAAGAGATTGGCGGAGAGTCGGAAGGGGGACAGAGATGAGGCTGTGGCAAGGCATAGGCAGATTCGGCAAGCGGAGATAGTGTCCACTAGAGAGGAGGACGAGGCAGCAGCTCTAGAGGCAGCAGCCGAATTGGAGGAGGATGAGGACGATGAAGCTATTGTCGAGAGACGGCAGCGCATCAAGGAGAAGCTGTTACAGAGACAGAGGGAAGAAGAAGCCGCTCTGGAGGAGGAAGAGGAACTGCAAGAGGAGGAGGAGGATGAGGAGGAACAGGAATCGGAGTACGAGACGGACTCAGAAGAGGAGTATGGTGGCGGCATTGCTATGATCAAGCCGGTGTTCGTGCCCAAGGCGGAACGGGACACCATAGCCGAGCGAGAGAAGCTGGAGGCAGAGGAGGCGGCTTTCCAAGAAGCAATGAAAAAGAAGCTGCAAGAGAGGAAAGTGGAAACCAAGCAGCTGGTGGTGGAGGAGATTAGGAAAGAAGAGGAGATAGAGAAGAATCGGGAGGCTGAGGGAGATGGTGGTGAGATTGATACAGATGATGATGTGAACGTAGCTGAGGAATACGAAGCTTGGAAGGTCAGGGAACTTGCCCGCATCAAGAGGGACAGGGAAGATCGCGATGCAATGGTGAAGGAGAGAGAGGAGATTGAGAAGCTGAGGAACATGACAGAGGAAGAGAGAAGGGAATGGGAAAGGAAGAACCCTAAACCCTTAGCTTCTTCCAAGAAGAAGTGGAAGTTCATGCAGAAATACTATCACAAGGGTGCATTCTTTCAAACTGAATCAGATGACAGGGATGCTGCTGGTGGGGATGTCATCTACAAAAGAGATTTCTCCATGCCTACAGGAGAGGATAAAATGGACAAGACCATTCTACCAAAAGTTATGCAGGTCAAGCATTTTGGTCGCAGTGGTCGCACCAAGTGGACCCACCTCGTTGCAGAGGACACAACAAAATGGGATAATCCGTATGTGCTTCTCTTTGCCCACTGTGTGTGTGTATGTGTGTGTGTATCTCTCTCTCACACAGCAGTCACTCTCTCTCTCTCTCTCTCTCTCTCTCTCTCTCAGTCTCTTTTTTTCCAAGAGGATACTGCCTGTGAATTTCATAACCCCAGCCATGCCTGTTGGTCCAGCTGGCTCTTGGTCCCTTCCCTGTAGGCTGCAACTGGATTTGTGGTTGATTTACTTGAACCCAAGATTTTTATCTCAGGCGTTAGGTCTTTCAGATATATCAAAGGTCAAAGTTTCTTGGAGGGTCGACATTGAGATGTGAATGCAACTATCTGTGTTGTGGTTTGTACCTGGTGTAAGCTTCTGCTCAAGTAACTGGGAGGTTTTGTAACTTCCTGAGTGCTTAACTATGTACTTTAAATCTTCAACCAATCTTTCAGATTTTGAGTGCGATGTTCATCACCAGATAAGACCACAGTACTTTTCTGTTGCGGACTTTTTTCTTGGAGACATTTGCTCAGGAATTGATGCTTGGTGGATGGAGCAGGCATGTGCAAATCAGTCCTCTTATGCTTGGACTATTGTTGTGGATATGCAGATGGACTTATAATGACCCTCTTCGGGCAAAGTACAACAATAAAATGGCAGGCATGAATCGGCCCATTGCAAAGCCAGCAGGCAGCAAGAAGCTCAAGGATTGGGAGAATGTCTAGGTCATGTATCATGAGTGAGAATGGTCTACCACCAGTACTTAACAGCAAAGGATTCAGTTACTTGAATGAGTACCACTTTAGAAGGCCTTAAAGTCAGGATGTGGAAGTCCATAGCAATGTACAGTGTGGATCTACCACCTTTGTGGATAAGTTTTATCCAGTGGTTTAATGTTGATTTGACAAGGTCATGCTTGGCTGTTAGAGGTGGTTCCATATTACTTCTTCTTGGTGCAAGCAGGGTCTCTGCCTAGTGCATGTCTTGTGCGAGCTGCCAAAATGTCCAGTTTCTATAAGAACTGAAACCACCTTCACCAAGAGCAGGAGCATGCAAAACCTGTCTTGTTGCATGAGGAACTTAAAACAATACCATATGCAATTCAGCATGAGTCTGGTAGTATTGCTTTGAATTGATCATCTTGAGGCATTGCTCTTGTTCCATATGATGCCATTCATGTAGGGCCAGGACCTGAAGGACTGATGCTCTAGTTGCCAGCCAAAGTGTATTTGAAGAATCCAAGTTGGGATAAATTAGGGAGTATTGTAATCTGAGCATTGTAGTCACCTGCCTCTCTGCAGTTGGAAGTTGATGAAGGACATGTACATCTTTTGAAATGCAAAAAAAAAAACTGCATTACATGAAAGAAGTGGCCATGATTAAGAAAAGGGCCAATGCAATTCTTTGGCACAAACATATTAAAAAGAACTCTGACTCAATTGTGAAAACCACCAAAGATTTCTACCATCAAAGGTGAACAATGGATCTTGTGTTAATTGAAATATGTATTTTTCTTTGCTTATGCTGCTTCCAAAGTGGTGATAGCTTGTCAAGTTTGAATGAGCAGAGAAAAACGATTCATGTAGGATTGACAATGACAATAGCTCAGGAAGTGCCAAACCCCCATCTTTGGAAAATACTATATTGACATAAGGACATGATGACTAGGTACTTTTGCAAAGAGGGAAACACAAATCGAACACACAAAAAAGACATGAATCTTGAGCAAGCTACATGAAAACTGCATCTATGAGAATGGACCAAAAAATACCATATCATGAGTCCCTACTCACTGACTGCTGAAACATTTCTTACAAAATTCTCACCTTTTGAATTTGGAAAGTAAGAAAAGACTTGCACAAACTGCCAAATATAAGTTCTCAGGCCTCCTGTGTAATTTCTCAGCTAACTTGACTTGCAGAGTTATCTGCACTTTTCACATAATGAAACTGCTTGGTACTTTGTGTCAGCCCCAGAAGAAGAAGGCCACAAGAACAAAAAATCAGGAATTTACAAAAACCAATTACCTGCTTATTGAGGATTATCATGTGACATGAGCTGGAATCTGAAGCTTAGTTATTCCTGGTTGAGGAGAACAAGCATTAATGCAGTCTAGTAATGATTCACATGCTTGCATTTGTTGTCTCAGACAACCATACTCCAAGCAAAAGAATATCATCTGTTGTTTGACAATAAAACATGACATCCAGTTGCTTAAGTACATTGGAAGGCACATGTCCAAGATTTTTTGACAGGTCTGATGTGAGTTATTTTTGGATCAGAAAACACTTAATGAGAGCAGTCGTGTGTGAAAATTACCCTGAATGATACTGCAGAGAAAGCATCCTGCTTGAAACTCTTATGAGAGGCTCTCAGTTAGGTTTCTGGTTGATGGGAATCAGTAGAAGTAAAGGCAAGGTTGCTGGGATTCCCAGAAGGATCCCCACAGTCTAATACATAAACAACAAGTTGACAGAATTACAACTAAGATCTACCATTCCCCTGATCCAAACTGAAGGTGAAGTCATAATGCAATAGCACAATAAAAGAATGAAGTTTTCCAACACGGACCCTTTCAAAGCCCACATACCCATTTCCTTCAAGCATGCCAACATGGAACAGGTTTGTAGGCAATAGAGCCTACAGCATAACATTCTCCTGCCCCTTATATCTCATGCATCTACAAATTCATGACAATTATGATGAACTTTTCAAGTGGAAAACCTTTGACCAACTTGCTTTCAAGTGGAATTTACTAAGGACTCCAAAGAAGAACAATCATGTAGCAAACAAGAGACTCTCCTGACAAACAAGCTTATAGACACCCCAAAATCACATACAACACCACCATATGGCATGAGAGGAAAAGAGGAAAGGAAGTTAATCCACTTGATTCAGATGTTCTGAAGGAATTCGTCCACTACTGATCCTGTGTGCCTCTTGTGGTATTCGCAGCTCATCATAGTCCCCAACCACAACCTGATGTCCACCACCCAAATGCCCCCATGCAGCTTCCTTGAGCACAAACAAGACTTGGCTCAAACTGTTTCAAACACATTCACAGAGTTTTCATAAAATACTTCCTACATAAGCAACATAACTAACAAGCATAGTCAAAATCAGTTAGCTAAATATCACCAAAGAGGTGGGCCAGTCTAGCCAACATATGTTGCTTTGGTTGCGTCAGTGTAAGTCCTTGAAGGCATTTTCCATATGACCTAATCCACAAATGACTTCTTCTGGTCCCAGGGACAAAGCCAAAGGTAGTTTTGCCATATTCAATACCACCCTTGCTCAACTGGTGGTAAATTAAATGAGTTTGGTGTCTTAGCATGTGTGTGACTGGTCATACAGCCTCTACCCATTTGAGCACAGATAGAAACATAGAGAGACAGAAGTACCTCATTGCAGTGTCCTTGGTAACTGTATATGATTTTCAACTGTTTTGACTCACCAGGGCAAGGATCACAAAATCCCATAAGCCCTGACTTTTTAACTCCTTGGTGCAGCTGCATCCCCAAGGACATGACACTCTTAACAGAAAGATCTTGCTAGACAGATGGAGATCAGCATATGTATGCAACCAACTACAGAAAGACAAAAGATGAGATACTGAATTGATATATAGCTGCTCCCCTGGGTCTTAAGGAAGATGAATAGGAGCATTCAACAATAGGGAAAAACCAGAGGAGATGGTATGGGAAACCAAACCTGAAGCTGACCAGAGTCATCAACCAAAAATTGCAAAGGGATGGTAACATCTAAATAAGGAGGGGGCAAATCTGAATCATCATCCTCTGGTCGCAACCCACTGTCATTAATAGAGTCAACCCCCTGTTCATGAGCTCTGATATCACCATAGGATGCCTCTAAGATAACCAAACCCTGTCTCTGTGCTTGTTTCTGTTTTTTCCTCTCAGCAACATTTTTCAGCAGCAATTGAGCCTTTGCTGATGAAGCCCGTGCATCAAGCACCTGTCAAACCATCCTCAAATAGACAAAAATTCAGCAGCACATCCTATTGCTACAAGAACACAGTAGTATCAATCCATCAATCATTGGCAGTAGGTGCATGATGTCCACTAAAATGCAATCACAAGACATCCAGGATCTGGGACATTTGAAGAGAAGTTTGCATCCCACAGAGACCAGCAGATAACAGTCCTTTACACAGCATTGGAATGAAATATGTGAATTATTCCACTTGATACAGGGATGCACTTCAACAGTGATGCCAAAACTATCAACTAAGGCTGTCAGTAGGGTTGCACACTTTTCAGTTAGTCCCCAAAGACACTCTTAGTACTGCTCATAAACCCAAAATAATAGACCTGTATGATACTAGAATGAAGCAGTCATGACCAGCAACAATCATCTATCCCATATGTCCCCTGAAATTCATGGGTAAACTGTTTGTGTGTTAGGCACTGTGCCTCCAGTCAGCAATGGAAGGTAGAGAGAGTAGACCTGTGCGGCTGTTAAACGTCGTTGCTCAAGACTCTTTCGTCGTTTCCTTCTTAGATTGTAAGGCTTAATGACAAACATCTGCAAACAAAGGAGCAACAAATGCATCAGCTGTCTGAGGTCGATTGCATGTTATGATGGACTGAACTACTTGGCTACTGCAATCATAGCATTGTATTGATCTAAACACTCCACCAATAATAAGTCTCCATGAAAAGGTGAAATGGGTCCTACCCACAAAACTAATGCAACAGACTCTGAATTAGACCAGGAGTGTGAGAGGCCAACCTTGAGAATTGTGTATAGGGATGAAGGCAAAACTAGAGCTCCAGCAGCTATCACTGGATCTAGAGTGGTAGAGAGCACAATCTGAAAATTTGCAGACAAACATGCAAACAAGAAGACATGAATCAGTATTATGTTAAGCTATGTCACTGGTGGAAAGCAGCAGAATCTTTCCACCAGCTAGAAGTGATTGTAAGCTGTTTTCCACAATAAGGGCCTATTTCTGGACTGAGTAAACTTGCAAATTCTTCATCACTCTTTGGATGCAACTGAGAACCATCCTAGATGTGCGATATTTTCTAGAATATGTCAATGTTTAATGCACTTCGTGATATCTACACACAGGACAAAGACAATGTCTCCAATGTGAAACCCACAATGAACCTGCTCAGTTAACAGCAAAGCACCAACTTGATGTCCCAGCCAAAACTAGCATAATCAAGAGCCTCAGCCCAAGTAGCCTTGCAGATCTCCAAACAGCTTTATAGCCAGAGGTTGTCTATCTGGTTACCAAACCCTTCTTGGTTGAGCAGAATGACTTCCAATTGATGGCCCAGGGATACAGCAACAGATATGACAAGGCTTCAACCAGAGTGAAGAAAGAAGGATCCAATCTTACAGGAATAACAAACTTCTGGCCTCCTCGAGTAAACCGGACTTTCCAGGAAACACCCTACACAATTTACACCAGAAAATACATGGAGATTGTGATGACCTTTCCACACTGACAGAGTTCAGGTCTAAAACCCACTATGATGACTAGAGATATACTGATTAAATTCCATTTCAGTCAGTACTATGAAAGGCTTACAACAATGTAAATATAAAATAAATCTACAAATTTCTAGAAACTTACCTGGAGACCTAAAACACAAAACATTGCTGCAGAGCTGTGCTCTGATACTCTCCTCTCTCCGCCTATCTCAACCTCAACACCTGTGCTGCAATCATCAAGCCAAGGTGAAATCAATGACTACTGCACAATGCGTGTAAGAGATATCTATGACATTGCAGGAGCAATCAAATAATACTCTGAAGCTACCTGCTGTGTCCATTCCAGAAAAACCAAAATGAACACAAAAGGCATGAGAGCAGCCATAAACTTATGGGTGGCACTCGCAAAGTATCAGACCATCACCTTCGTCATGAATGGCAGTGACTAGCTGCCATTAGTCCCCACTGAATTCATCACCCCTCAACAGCAGATGTAGATAAGTATATTAATGATCTGCTCAAATTTTCAGGCAAACAATTATAGAAAAATCTGCATTGTAAATTTTGTTTATTTCCAACAGCAAGAGTTCACTTAGTCATGATGTCAGTGAGCTCTCAGGAGGCATATCTTGACATAGCACAACACATTCAAGATATGTGCACATGTATGTCACCTTTAATGGGGTAAAATGACAATAGACAAATTAAACCAAAATTCACATTGGATCCCTTCCTGAATCTCCTCCTCCAATAGAAATGGCAGTTACATACCCTGCACCTCTTCAGCCACAAGAACCTGACTGCACAAATAGATAGTTATGTGTGTGCCTCGGATGTATCACCAGTGCCACTATTTGCCCTTAGAAAACAGGTTCTCATGGAAATTCTGTGATTCCTAGTAAATGACAGAGATAAGACAGCTAAATATACCTGCCAACCTTGCCAGTGATTCGACCTTGTGACTTGGATGAAAAATGGCGAATATACTGGGCAGATGCTCCAAAGGCAGCAGGCCCCACCTGCAACAAATTGAAGCACCAACCATAAGACCAGCTAGTCCTTTTAAGAAATAGTTGACCTCAGTAAGCAGATTGCCTCAAATGTTTGAGACACTTCTGTGACATAATTGTAGTGTACCCCAAAAACCTCATGCCTTATAAACATATAACCTTCCAAAACATGGGCAAAAAAGAGGAGGAAGTGAAATAGAACTGACCTTCAACTCCCCAGAGCCAGCATTTTTCTTGCCTTGTCGTTGCCAACCTACTGAAATTCCAGTGTCTGGCCCAATTACCAGTTGTATCTGTTCAAATCCAAGATCTACCAGAATGTGAAATGTTGTGCACATCATCTTTGGAGGAGATGCTACTTAGATTATGCATATCATCAATGATAGGAATTTCCAAAATATGGCTAAAGCTCAGACAGACAGGATGTAAGTACACTGAGGAAGTACTTACATTGCCTGTGGTGTTCTCAGATAGCTGTCTTGACCATGTATTTGCTAAGGTGATTGAACCATCCCTCAATGACCAGGTAACCCCCAAGGTGCCCGTTGTATGAGCTGATAACTGCCTGTCAAATGCACATTGAAGTTATTTGTTTGTGTCAGCACCAACCAAATTACATTGTGCTGACCCTTAAAAGCTCAATCCACTTCTCCCTTCAAAATAATACTACTATAGCATGGACTCAAAATATTTGACAGGAAGACTGGAAGTCTTTAACCAGTTTATCCTTCATACTTAACTGTCTGTTTGTCTGTCCATCCCATCTAAATCTTCACACTTCATAGCTACTGAAACTTGTTGCAGAAAGACGAGCAAACACACCTTGATGTTTGGAAACTCAATATTGAGCGAAAGCCAACCATGGCTAGGACCTCCACAGAAGATACAGGAGAGAGTTGTCGCCGCAAAACCAAAGTTACTGAACCCCCACCTAGGCCCCGCCGCAAAGCCATATTGCCTCCTAGCACAATTGTGTCTTTCTTTGACACCTGTGCTTGTACTTCAGTTGACATTGCCATACTGCACAGTCCAATTGTCGTGTAAGCAAAGGGGCATGTCTTTCATGGCACATTATAGACCAATAGATATAAAGAAATATATCTGCACACACATCAATTTCCATCACAATATACTCAATGAGTGTGGTACATCAGGTTCATCTCTTAATGCAAACAATCAAAAATAGCTAAGATGCCTTGTTCAAATGACACAAATCACAAACCCCAAAACAGCACTGTGCAGACCCTTACTTCCTCTCCATACCAAAAGACATCAGGTGCTATGGACAAACAATGCGTCAACACATACAATGTAGACATTGGTTATCTGGGCATTTGCATCCCTGTCTCTCTTTAACCTCTTTCTTCCTTTCCCTGTTTGTGGTCAGGAAGTGGCTGCACAGCATCTCTCAGGCACTACAGAGTTTTGGAAGCTTCCTTGGACTGCTGGGAAAACTTCTACCACACTTTTCACCTCCAGATGAACAACCAATATGTGCAAAACACCAAAACTTTGGTGTATCTAAGATGCATACTCATATAGTTCCTAAAAACTGAGGCACATCATTTCTGCCACTCTAAATAGCCCTTATGATAACTTAATGATCCATCTTTGAGCCCACTTGTGGCCAAGAGCTCTAAGCAAACTTCAAATATCAACCCACAACATTAGGTACAGAGAAAGAGGAACAAACCCATTGATCTTTGGCATATCAAATGATTGCAAAAACTCCACTAACGACAGGTTCAGAAGAAGAGATCCTCTATGGTGCACATGAGCAGCCAGCCGCCTCTCTTCTTGCCGCAATTGCAAGCGTTCAAACTCAGCCTTCACTTCCTCTCTGGATTTTAGCTTAGGACCTAGCTCTAAACCTGATGTCAAACCCTCCATCCCATATATATCATAGATTTGCCGCTTGCGCTCATCACTTAAAATCTCATAGGCCTCCCGGATCCTTTGAAAGTTATGGGTTGCAATGTCTTGCATCTGCACACAAGAAGTTCCAAAAGACTCAGATTTGTGTTTGAGAACTTTGCATCTCACATTCTTGAAATAGATGCAAATAAGTTGCAATATGGTGGCCACAATGGATCAAATATAAATTCCAAATTATGCACCCAATGCTGAAAATGGAAATGGAAGGGGGAACCCCCAGGAAAACTGCACTACAGAGACTCATAGTGCCCACATCTGGAAGGAGGCAGTATGTCCAGTATAGAAGGGATTCTCTCAGCCAGGCCAGCTCCAATTAGTGACAAAAAAAATTCTAACACAGGTTACTGCAAAACCTAATAACTAAGCTGCTGCACATATTGCTATTGGTTGCATAAATTGGTCCAGGCTCCCAACCAAAGGACCTTATAACAAGCACCATCAGATAAGGTCCTTGAATATCAGGTCACAGTGACAGTCAGAAATCCATTACACAACACTGGTATAATTCTCCAATCCACACACCCCAAATATTCAAACAACAATAAAGTGCCAGCTCTTAGATCTAGCACTGAACCTATCATCAGACATTCATCCCAACAAGTTTCACAAGTACTAGAAATCTGTTGATTGTTGCCAAAATGGACACCCTCTTAATGGCCTTCAGTCAACCCACAACTCACAGCATCATCTATTCAGTAAACAGCCCTTTTTTTTGTACAAGTATTTGTGAAATTCAGAGTGGCAGCCATGGACCTAAAAAGAGACTCTTGTAACCCAAGCACAGTAGTGTTGAAGATCCAAATCAGAAACACTAAAAGAGTCATATATTCTTGCCCAGCCATCAATGAGAGAGAGAAATTTCAAACTAAAAACCCCAATTGTGCCCATAACAAAGCTTTAGATATGTGCAACTGCAGCTGAATCATGCAACGAGATTAGAGCACAAAGCAGAAAACAAAAAATTGCAGAGCCTGTAGCTCCACTGAGGAAACGTGAGAATATGCGGACAAAATTCGAGGAGAGGCTGGAAAACTAGGGTTTAACCAATGTGCATCAAACCATGAAAGTATCAAGACAGACCACTGGCTAAATGCATGCCATGATCATCAGTTCTTGCTTCAGACATAGGCCTAGTGTAAAATTGCACAAGTGAAGGAAAAGAACCCCAGGTATTTGCTGCTACAACTACTGTACATAACATTTGGGAGCAATGTTCCCAAAAGAATGTGCCCTAATCAAGACTTTTGTCTAGACTTAATGAGTGGAAACAAGGGAGGGGAAGAAGAGGATCGACAATGAGACCTGAGGAGTTTGATGCTTGTCGGGATGATAAACTTGAGCCCATTGTCGATAAGACTTCTTGATATCATCGTCTGAAGCATCTGGAGACAGATGCAAGAGAGCATAAAGCTCCCTGGCAGGCAGGTCATCTCGCTGAAACGCATCCATCTGGATTTCAACCCTACCTTCTCCTTCTACTCCACAAAAACCTCCTTCAGCTGTTCCTTCCCCCTCATCCGCTTCCTGTTCCCCTCGCCAGCCACCCCCTGGGCCCGGGACTGTCGTTTTGCCCCCCCTACAAAAGCCAGGCCTGACAACACATTCTTCTGCAAACTACACCTAGAAGTTTTCTCGGCTTCCTACACCAAGGCAAGCAGGAGGACGATGACAGCCGATGCCGCAGCTGCAGCGACGCACAATAGGAGTGGCCGTGATGGTCGTCGTGAAGCGCGAGGGACAAAGGGACTTTAGGGCACGAGGAGAAGAAGAGCGTGGTGCCTACTTGGTAGGTAGCAACAGGGCAGGGTCGAAGTAGAGCGTGGTGCCTGCTTGGTAGGTAACAACCAGTGTTGGGCGGATATCACTTTTTGGGGGATATTCGTCGGATAAGGATATATGACCCTTTTTTCTTACAATTTCAGATATCCTGACCGGATATCAGATTTTTTTCAATCTGACTCAGATATCAGTGTTCTTGGATCTCTGCCGTTCATTTATTAGTCAGATATAAGCACATCCGGATATCAAAAAAAAAAAAATTTAATTGCTTGTCAATTATGTTGGGTGCCAATTTTCTTTTTGGGGCGGCAATAAATCTCCAAAAGGAAACATCCTTTTTTTTTTTAAAGCGAATATTTTCTCACAAATTTTTTTTTAACATTCAAAAAAAAATCATAAATTATTATTTTTAAATATATATAGCCATAAAAATATTACTATTACTAACTACAACTTTAAAGAGACCTCTGAAAATGTGTCCCTATAACAATTGCAATGGTTGTTACGAGTGAGAAGCAAAATATTATTGAAAGTTTTTTATGTTTTTTTTTACATTGTTGAGGTTTTTTTATTGCATGGCCATTGCTAAGGTTTCTATTGTATTGGCCATCATCGAGTTCTTTATTGCATTTCTATCATCATTGTTTTTTGGCTACAAGTAAGTTTTTTTCAAGTTTTATCCCTTTTTGTTGTTGTTTTTTGTTTAGGTTTTTTTTTTGTTACATTACCAAGCATTTCGTTGTGAAATGTTAACATTGTCGTCGTGATCATTGCAATGGTCCTTGTGTTCATGTAAAGTTTTTTTGTCTCTTTCATTAACCTTTTATAAACCTTTTGCTTTTCATCAATCTTCAAGTTGCATCACCAAGTTTTTTTGTTTTGTTACAAGCTTTTGCAATAAAATCGCAATAAAATCGCTTGTGTTGGTCATGGTGGTCATCATGATGCTTCTCAAGCAACATAAGTAGTTTTAATTTTTTTTCATGAATTTGTTTTTCTTCTTGTTTTGAATCAATTTTTTTGTTACATCATCAAGCTTGTTATTATACCTTTTATAATATATCATTTGTGTGGTAGTCATTATGATGGTCATTTACCAACACCAAATAAATTTCTTTGCTTCTTCACCATCAAAGCTTTTTTTCTTGTTTTTTATTAAACCTTTTGTTGCATTGCTAAACATTTAGCTATACACACTTGTAGACCATCATCATCATCATCATACACAAATAATTTTGATCTTTTTTTTCTTTTTTTTAATTTTCATTGAGGTTCAAAGTTTAAGTTACATCATTGAAATTTTTTATTTTTGATGCAAGCTTATGTTATAGAAAATCATAATTGAAATGGTTGTCATCGTTTTGGTCATTGTGTACTAAAAGTAAGTTTTTCTTTCTCTAATTTCATTAGTTTTTACATCAACAAGGTTTTTGTTCCTATGGAGGTTGCTTCCATTTTTTTCCCAAATGGCATGCAAAGGAATATATGGTGTAATTTATTGAAAAAAATTTACAATTTGCTTCAATGTAAATAAGGTGTTTAAATTCATTATGCAAATATACTTTAAATATGTCCAAAAGATTTTAGAATATACTTAGAACATGCCATTATTTCATAGAAAATTAAAAAATACCTTTTTATCACAAGTGCTTCCTAAAACATACAAAGAATGACCTCTTTGGTTTTTTCTTCAATTTTCAACCTTTTTTCTTTTATAAGCAACAATTGAAAGAACAACGTTTATATACATTGCATGTTTTCAATTATGGCATCCACAAATGTGATGTAATAGTCACTTCCAATAACACTTTGTGATGAAAAGGATGACATTGAGTTCCCATAGGTGTAGGGTAATAACTAATAGAACAGAGCCCATATAAGGATGTTTACAATGGTATCCAAATCATTTATAAATCACTTCATATTAAATTATGCAAGCTTTCACATTGAATTTTGAACCAATCACATTTTAAATGATGTTTATTAAATGGTATGCCAATATTTTTTACTAAAAAACGGGGATAATTATAGAATTTGTAGTTTGAAAATTATCATAATTGAAAATAATTTAGTTAATTTAAGATATGGACTTTTCAAAATGTCAAAAGTGAAGCACTTAACCATGTTTTTACTTTGAAGTGCATAAATTGTCTTATTCATCCATCTCCATGTTTAGCGACATTAACACTGACAACTCTATGAACCTTCAAATACCAATGAAATCATTGTTAACATTGGGAACTCAAAATGACCATACATATTTAAATATGGCAAGCTAAAAAACAAAGGCTAATGGAATTAAAAATATAAAAATGACAAGTATGCTTAAATAATTTTATTTATTTATATTAAAATTATTAGATTTCCGAAAGTAAGTTGTAATTGAATGGTGCCAAACAATGGGTTGTCCATTTTGTTTGCCATGTGCAAGCAAGAAAAACATGTATGTTCACAACATAGTGGTATTCATGTGTCATCTAGGTTGCATAAACAGCTCAAGTGGGATGGGCCTTCTTTGACATTTCGTGTGTTGGAAAAATGCTTTTAATCTCATTTATGATGTGCAACTACAACAATTGAAAATGCATATATGTCAAAAAGGATTTGATGAATTTTATGTATTATTTAATTTTTAAAATTTGTTATGTCTTGTGCTTGTTATTATTGTGATGCTTATACATTTTAGTTCATTTGATTTGATTAAGGAAATAAATGACCATCTACCATAGGTGCACACATATCATGTCAGTAGGTATGTGGTAAACATGGGAGGGCAATATGCAATCAATGTGATTTGGAATTTGTTGTTCAAATTGAAGTTAGTGCATACCCTAAACCTAACCCCCCCTACTCACCACACGATATGCAAGTTGTTGTGTAAATTAAATATTAGTTGCAACAAAACACATGCAAGTTCAACCCTAATTTAATTTTATGCTTGTGTTAATTGTAATTTAGTTATATTTATTCAAGTGTTAATGCCATTACATGAAAGAGGTCGATGATCAAGTGGGTGTTAGATCCATGAACAATAAAATGTGAACAACATATTTGGGCAAGGTGAGGTGTTCAACTCCTTAATTTGTGTAAGTGTAATTGAAAAAAGTTAGGTGATAAGTAGTGTAAATAGTTGTATATATATCTTTGTTGTGTAAATGTCAATGACTTTGCACTTACACAATTTTACATATCATATATACAACTATTTACATTTACACACACAACATCAATCATTATGAATGGAATAATGCTCGAGGGGGGTTTCTTTTGGGAATGCCCCACTCCAAGGGCATTACTGGACATAAAACATTCACAAAAAAAATATTAAATTTTTTTTCATGATATTTGGTAGACATGGGGTTTTTCTAATAAAAATGAATGTTTACTAGATTGAGCATTTTGATTTTGAAAATACCTCATCATGCGCCAAGGATGAATTCCTTTAAGTAAAACATTTTTGAGATACATTATAAAATTTCTATTGATGTTTTATTATTTCATCATTTTTTTATTTTGTTTGAATTTGCAAAGATAGGTAGTGCCATTACATGATGAATTATTTGTTTTTATTTTATTATAATATCATATGCACAAAAATCATGTAAATGGTTCATTTGAAGTTTAACTAGATTATATATATTTAAAAACTTAATGAAGTTAATGACATTGATCAAATAAGATAAAATTGACTACATAGTTACAACATCCAACATTCACCAAATGGATGAATTTGAAATTGATGATATTATGGAACAATTAATATAAATATCACATGTGGATGAAATTGGGATGTAGCAACACTTAAAGTTAGATGGATTTCACAACATTAATGAAAATGACAAATTGGGTAAAATGGTACGTGCCAAACTTTCTAATGAAATAATTGGTAACAAAAAGAAAATTGATGATATGCATGATATCATACCATATGGATCAAAATGATTAATTTGATCAATTGATATGGATGAAGATTTTCACATGGATGAAATTGACAATGTGGAATGATATGATTATATGAACAAGATTGATTAATGGTACAAAACAAAAACTCAAATGGGATTCAAATGATTGATCCCATAGATGAAAACAACCAAGTGGATAAATTTGATATTATGAAGGAAGGTGAACACATGGATGGAATGGGACCACATGGTTGAACTTTGTCACATGAATGAAATTAATGATAGGGATGATGTACATGTTAATAATGTGATTGAATTTGGAAGAATGGATGAAATTGATGACATAGATGACTTTAATTACAAAGATAAAACATAAATGGAGTGCAATAAACATAAAAATGAAGTTTGAGTACATGGATGAAATTAAAATAATTGATGAATTTGATTGCATGTTTATTATTAATCATCTACATGAATTTCAACAACATGGATAAAAGTAATTTTATCCATGTTAATTTTCATTGACGCCAACAATTGCATTTGTGTGGTCAAATGAATCCTTGTTAAATTGAATTTCCTTCATGATTAATTCCATATTTTGACTTTCATTTATGAACACAACTTCATCCATATGTTTTGATTTTCCATGTCATTGTTTACCATCTTTGTGGCCAATTTCGTATTGAACAACATTCTTTCCATTGGGTGTGCATCATTTTAAAAAATTTCTTTTCATCCATCTACTATTTTAAAACCCCAGTTCATTGACAACCTTTCTTTCCTTTTTTTTCCTTCCCAACTTTCACTTTTGTCTTTTGCCCTCCCTTACTTTCATTTCACAAAGCCATGCTTTGATTTTGTAGTGTAATTGGAAGGCACCTCACCAATTAATTATATATATATATATCCTTTGTTATTATGTGTAAGGTGTTTCAAAAATATGGAATGCTTGTTCCAATGGGTGTTCCATTTTTCAACATGCCCTACATTTTTTTCCCATGATACTTATTAATGAGCATCATGGGGAAAATAAATAAATAAATAAAATCAAAGCAAGTTTTTGCATGTGCTATGCATGTGTTGTGTGTATGGTTTTAGATATACTTGTCATTAAAAGAAAATAACAAACTTATTTACATTCCATGTAAATACAAGTGTAAATTTATCATCCATGTCCATATAAATGTAAATGTTTCTTACGCACTCCCAATTCCTTGAAGGACTCAAATGTGAGTCCAAGTGAAAAACAGTGGAAAAAACAAAAGTCGGGGCACGCTCCCTAGCTCACAACACTTTGAGGGGTAGAGGGGCGTGTTGGAGCTCCGGGACGGGACTAGGAAGAGTTGACAACTAGGAAGAGTTGACAAGCTTCACTCACTCACACATGCCTGCACACAAACCACACAAAGTGGTTAGTGCATAGTTAGAGCACCTTTGGTGCTAGGACGAACCACGGGCAACACGGACACACAAAACTCACCATGGCCCAGATTTGGGGGAAGCCACCACCTTCCCCCTTATAGTATACTCTACACCTCTCCATGGGGGCTACATCCAAATGGTTTTTTTCTCCCAGGACTCCCGCGTGGGAGTCCCGAAATCACGCCAGCTGGGACTCTCGCGGCTTTGGAGCCCCATAACTTTGCGAGCAGGCCTCGGATTGAGGTGCGGTCTAAAGCAAAGTTGTAGCTATCATCAAGAGCTTTCTAATAGTATGTCGTACGTTGTCTGCAGCTAAGTAAATCGAGTCGATTCTTTACTTTTTCTGGTTGGGAGTCAAATTGGCAGTTTGACTCCCGGCCTTTCTTTTGGCCATAACTTGTGTTTCAGATGTCCAAATGAGTAATGAGAGTCCATTTTAGACATCTAAGTTCCAAGAGCTTTCCAATGATATAAAATACGCCACAAGCCATTGAGTTTTGACCCTTCAAATTGCTCTTTGAAGTTTTGGGAGTCCACTGGGACTCCATCTCCCAAAGTGGGAGTTGCCTTGGGTTTAGGGTTCACTCCCTCACACTTTCCTACACTCTCGGGAGTATGTGATGTGACTCCCAGGCTTCCTCTTGGCCCACACCCTTGCAACCCCTTTGTCTTGGTCGCAAGCCCAAAGCTAGGGTTACGACAGTTTCACCTTGGACATGTAAGTAGTGCAAGTGTAAAATCATGTGAATGCATTTAAAGTTATGTCAAATTATGTAAATGTAAATGACTTACACTTACTCCCCATGTAAATCAATGCAACTATCTTGAAAAAAACATTCAAAGAAATATTTTCTTTTCAAGATTTAAAGTTGTCTATTAACCTTTATCTACTTGGATCAAAATATATTGAAATGCACAAAAATTGAAGGTTTAATTTCTAAACCAAAATTTAATTTTGGTTCTGTTTTTTACTAATTAAAAATATAGTTATAGTTGACCAAACCAAGTAACCACCTAACATTGGTTGTTATGGTTAGTAAAGCTTACAACCTCAAGCTTTTACCTTACACATAAAGCACCAACTATATTTTTCCTTTGTAATTTTTGATAATTCACTTGCCTTAAGATTTCTTTGATAGGTTGTCCAAGGATCTTCCAAGTTTTGGAAACCACTCACCAACTTGGTTGGGGATTTTCCACCCATTGGAAAGTACTTTTTAGGCTATTATTTAAATTTAATTATTATTTTCCTTTTTGCCTTTTCTTTTTCAATATATATACTCATAAAAATAATTTTTTTCCTATTTTAAAATCTTATTATACTTTTTCTAATTTAAAAATCCTAGTAAAGTTCCATGAATTTAATACCTACACCAAAATCAACAACCTCCACAAGATTCTTCTTTTATTTTATAGAAATATCACCACCACCACTAACTTGTGTTATAGAAGCAACACCACCACCACCAACTCTACACTTTATAATATAATTTGAAGCATTGTTGCAACTTGAAGATGGAAGGCTATAATACACAATAGAATTCAGGACTCCAAAAACAAAATCATTGTTGAAATTGTCATGGACACCAAAACCAATACAACTTCATATGCTATTAAACACAACACCAGATGTTCCAAAATTAAGAGCTTTCATCTCAACATTGTTGTCTTCATTGAGATCAAGTTGAACCTCTTGTAGACAAAATTGAAATGTTAGGAAAAAAAACATAAACAAATAAAAAGAGGTAATCCAATTACCTTGTTCTTCTCATAAATGATTTTTTCTTCATTGAAAGCTTCTTCAAAAAGCAATAATTGACCACATCAAATTTCATTAGAAATTATAAGTTGCATCGCTCTACCCCATAAATATTTATCAATAGGATTATTCTTGAAAAAAAAATCAATAAATGGAACATTAACGCATTAAAACAAAAAAAATAGAAATTAAAAAAAAAAATTGGAGACTTACTTTCTGTAAAAGATGGGATTGCAATGCCCAATTACTTCCATGCCATATTGTTAAAGTACATGTGCCTCTTCCATGTGCATAATTCCAACACCACATTCTATCTTATTGGACAATTGTTTCCCCCTAAATCCAAGAAATCAAAAGTCAATATATCAATAATGTAATGTAATTGATTCCAACTAATAGAAATGGACATGAACTATAATCCATCAAACGACCTCCACTTAAACTTAGGACGTAGAAAAAATGGATGTGGCCCAACTTTGTCAACATGCCAAATAGTTGGATAATGATGAACAAATTATTTGTATGTCTTGATGACATCGGGAATTAGGCAATCAATAAGAGGTTGATTCCAATTTACAAAGCAATGAATTATGTCAATCCTCCATTTCAAGTGGAGACCCCTTGACAAAATCTTAGCACCATACTAGTAAATAATGACAATAAGGTAAATTCACCAAAATTCACCCCATGGAGTTTATTATAACCCATGATGAAGAAGTTTTGCGTGTAGAAGTAGCCTAACTTCAAGTTGAAACTAGATGGATTAGTTGGTTGATAGATTGTTTAAACTAATATTCAATGTTCCTCCTTAACATATTGAACGTCATATTTTTTAGTTGACTTCCCAAGATTAGATGTTGAGGAGCGCAGGGTTGTTTCATCAATAACAACCTTCACATTGTGATTATGTGCATGTATGAAAATGTTGAAAGGAACATCATGTGTTTTACTTGATTCCACAATGAAGCAAGTTATCGCATGAGCCTAGAGCCTAAGCCTAGAACCTAGAATTAGAACTTAGGATGGTAAAATGTTTTTTCCCTTGTACACATGTAAATAAAACTCAAGAATTTAACCAAAAAATGAATGTTGTACCAATAAACCTAAGAACAAACATGGGGATGAATGTAAACATTCATTTTCATTATGGATGAATGTTTAATTTTATCATTAAATTAATATGGATTTTTTTTCCACCATAATTTTGATTGAATACAATTTCATGACACACAATATAATTATGTATGATATAACGTTTGTTGAATAATATAACGTAATTTCATGATAGATGTATTCCATGGCTATGGTTTTAAATGCCATTATTTTAAAAATGTTTTAACTATATTACAATTAATATATTAACATCCACCCCATGGTCATTATTTTTTAAAAAATTTAATTTTTTTTTGTTTTTTGTTTTGTTTTGTTTTGGGCAAATTGACCCAGTGTCATTGACAACAATGGGTTTTTTCCTCCCCCTCCTCTAAAGGTGCCACAACTTCTTTCAAACCTATTTATAACTATCATTGGCAACAATGGAAGTTTTTTTTTCATTTTTCATCTAAGGTGCCATGATTTTCTTGAAATTTAATCAATGTTGTTGACAATAATGCGTTCTGAATGTTTTAAATATTTTAAAACTACGTAATGTCCTTAGCGATTATGGGTTTTTGAAATAAAATAAATTTCAGTTTTAGGCATTTTAATTAGCTTTCTTCAAACAACCTATTATCATAGATGAAAATGGGTTTTTTTTAATAGTTATTTATTTTCGAGGACCCCAAAATTTCACAAAGTAAATATATAATGTTATTAACAACAATTGGGTAAGGAGGGTGACATTCATTCCCAAAATTTTTTTTTGAATTGCTTAACATTATTCATGAAAGTATTATATATATATATATATATATTGGGTCCCATCATCATATTTTCCCTTATTATCACAATTTCATTACCCATCATTATTAAATGACATTCAAGTTTGAGATATTAATATTTAGATAACAAATGAAGATGGATATAAATGATTTTGAATCTATTTATTTCTAATCATGGATGAATTTCATCCAATTATATATAATTTTGATCCAAATCATAAATAAAATTCATCCATATGAAATCATTCATCTATGGACATATTCATCCATGTAGGTGGATTAAAATTAGATTAAACTTTAAGTTCCAAAATTTAAAGCTGCAAGCACAAGCCATCTTCATTCCACGATGCATTGTTATTGCAATTATCATATCAATCATCCTATTCATCAAATATGAAATTGACTGTTGCAAAAAAAAAATAATTTAAATGTTAGTAACAAAATTATAGTTAGGAAAAAAACTTGACTAAAGTATGAATAATTAATAAAAACAAAGACAAGAAAAATAAGGTTTAGGGTTTTAAATAAATGTGCCAAAGTGGAAGTTGGATGTTTAATATGATCTAGTCCATAGTAACTTGAAAATATATAGTGAAAAGTATATAAATGTAGAGGACCTTTCAACATTTTTTATAAAAAAAAATGCAAAGATTTTTTATAAAAAAACTTGAAAAATCAAATCAAAGAAAATAAGGTTTAGGGTTTAGATTTTTTTAAAGCAAAAAATAATTGAAAAAAAATACAAAAAAGTTGAAATTTTATTTACTTCGTTGGAGGATACAAATTGTTGTCTTTTTTTCCAACTTGCAAAACAAAAGAAGATAGCATATTCACCAATTTTTTCATTGATGATTCATGTTTTGAAAGATGAACAATAGATTTTGAAATGTCAAAACCATGGAAAACCCTCAATTCATCAAATGCATTTTTTGTCCAAAGTTCAACATGTTTAAAATACTTTGGATAACACCATGCTCTTTAGTTGTTTTGGTGTGAAGTATTCATTTTCCCTTTTGTTAATCAAGGTTTGTCCAATCACCATAATCAAATGCAACAGAAACCATTACATGATCACATGTAATAATATCCTTAACATGTTTAGAGCCATAAATATGACAAGTATTTTCATATCCATAAGCCATAACATCTTTAGAACCATAAGCCATGGACATATCACAATTATACAAAAAAGAAATTGGAATAGAAGTAGAAGAAAAAATAATAAACATAAAGTTCGAAGGACAATTAGAAGTAAGTGCACAAGAAATAACAACACAAATATATGGATCAACAAAAAATAGGATGCCATATTCATCAAAGTTTTGGGAAATATACAGGTTGAACACATGTTTGTTGAATAATACTTTAGAAGAATCCAATTAAAGGATATTTGAAAAATTTAAAAACTAAGTAGATAACTCATTACCACTAGCACAATGAATAAAGATATCAAACCCACCACTAGACCATATTAAATAATTTCCACAAGTAGAAAAACTAAGAATATCAACATGAATAAATTGATAAGTTGTGGTGTTTAGGGTTTGACAAACTCGATTAAATGTAGGTAATAACACATTTTTGATAGGACAAAAAAAATATTATGAAAAAATAGGAGGACTAGGAATAGACGTTGTACAAAAAAACACTAAACCAAATTAGACAACAAATAATACACATTAGACACAAATTGAAATGAAAAGGAAAAAGGAAAAATTACAATTACACAAAAGGAAAAATCATGGTTGCAACTACACAAATACTTTCGCCATGAAAAACAAAAGACAACACACTTGCACAAAACTAAAAGCAAATACTGACAATTTTGCCAAAAAAAAACAAAAGAATTTTTTTAATACAAGTAGATTGGGGATGTTTGTGTGGTTGCAATCACAAATCACTTGCAAACAACATAACAAACACACACATTACAAAACAAAAACAAAAACAAAAAAAAACCATGCAAAAAAAAAAGTTGTTACAAATAGTCGTGAAACAAAACACAAGAGTTGCACAAGGAATTGCAATCCATAAGCAACCATAATAAAATGATGTTGCCATGGTGAACATTGTTGTTGCAAAATACATCAAGACGCAAAAAAAATCATCAATAGAAAAATTGTTCAGTAGAATTAAGGTAGAAGCTCCAAAAGCAATGTTTAACGAGATATAACTGATGCAAAGTGAATAACAAGAATGAGTTGAAGAAGCCCCAACACCAAAAAGATCCCAAGATGAATTGTAGCATTCAAAAGATCTTGACAAGATTGAATGCATACACAACATAACACTCATGAAAACACAAAACATAAATAAAAACTCACAAAGGTATATAGAGGCACAATGAAAAACAAAGAAGAGCCTAAAACTCCAAGACCATATACAACCCTTGATGACACAATGCAATGCTCACGCACAATCAAAGAACAAACCTCATGAAAACAAAGAGAGAATGCAATGCTCATGGAGACACAAAGAGCAACCTCACGGAGACACAAAGGGCACTTCACAAAGTTCAAAGAATGAGAGTGAAAATGAAAAATCATGCAAAAGAGTTCCAAAACAAAAAAAAGACCCTTGCACCTCAAGGGATTTGCTTTCATCCATGATAACCAATGCCTTAAAGAGGATCCACTTCCATCCATGATAACCAACACCACCTTGTAGGATCGGCTTTTCAACCAAAAAAAAGGATCCACATTCATCCATGATTACCAATGCCTTAGGATAACTAACTATATAGGTAACCAGAGTAGGTAGTAGGTAACCACTAACTGGACATAGTCCTACCATCCGTCTTTTGATTGGCTGGTTCTCTTTGTCTTTCTAGAAGTGTGTGCAAACGGGGGAAAAAGGGCAAAAAGAAAAAGAAGAAAAAAGAAAAGAAAATACAGGGCCATGAATGCTCTGCCACTCTCTGAGCGCCACACCCAGCAAGAACGAAATATCTGTGCTGCAACCCCGGGCAGAAATTTACGGGCAGCTGGGCCAGCAGAAGTGGCCATCCACACAAAAGCTGTGGATAGACAACGTTGAGGACGCGGGCAGCCCTACCCTACCCTTTGCCCCCGTCCCTGCCTGGCTCCAGAAGCTCTCAGCGAACGAGCTTGTGTAGCGAGCGCAAAGGGGCGGGGGGGAAGTTGTCGCGTGCAAGCGAAGAGAGAGAGAGAGAAATTGTGCCTCTTTGCAATTTAGTTCCCGTCTGTGCTCTTGACAATCTTGTTTGATTTCGTTTTTTCTACTTCGGAGGTGCTCCTACTGTTGCTGTTGCACGCAGGTTGGTTTTTGGTTTGTTTGCGTTTTTTCTCTTTTCTTTTTCGCCTTTTGCAGGGGAAAACTCGTTTCTTATGGCCTCGCTCGCCATGGCATCTTCATCTTCAGTCGCAGTTTTCGCGCCCGCGCCAGTCATGACGCAGCGGCCGACGGCAGTGTTTTCGTCGGTTTCGTGCGTGAGGATGGTGCATCCTCAGCGTTTTGGAGCGCGGCGGAGGACCTCGCTGGCGGTTGTGGCCATGGCGCAGCCTCAAGGCTCCGGCGTGGAAACGCAGGATGACATCGACGCAAAGGTAAAGCGGGGATCATCTGAGACTCCTATTTGACCTTTAATGCATCTAAGGTCGTGACTAGTAGAACGAACGAGGCCAGAGTACTACTAGATTTAGGCGCGACTGCATGTGGACTCGTTCTATGCTATGTACTCATTCTCGTGCCGCTGCTTCTTTCATCATAACACGCCCTCTAATATCTCTGCAATTGGCCGGACTCAATACTAATATCTTGAGCTCCTCTCCAAGCTCTGTAGCCGAACCACGAAAGAACCGGACCTTCAGCTCTCCGAAATTTTGCCGATGACTTCCAATCACTCGCTAGATTAACAGGTCTTCGACAATTGATAGCCGTTCCTCGTGTGCGGAAGTGAAGAGAGCGAAGACATTGTTGTCGATGATCCCTTTATGCGGCAGTCTCTAGGTCTCCCATCTACCTGCTCGTTGCCAGAACTGAAGAATTTGTTATCAGTCATGGAGACAGTATATGTTATGCATGACGCAGCACCGATCGTTCTGACGTTCTAATGATCTTCTGCAGGTTGCCAAGAGCCTGGAAGAGGCAAAAGCCACTTGCAAAGAAGATGAGACTTCAGCACCCTGTGCAGTTGCATGGGATGAGTATGAGGAACTGGCCGCAGAAGCAGCACATGCCCGGGACAGAAAAAAGCTATCTCAAGATCCACTCGAAGCATACTGTGCTGATAACCCGGAGACTGATGAGTGCAGGGTATATGAAGACTGACAGCTTGTTCACCGAATAGTTCTTCACTTCACTGGTAAGTTCTAATTTCAAGTAAATAGATGAAGTTGGATCCTGCACAGTCTGTTTGAGGAAACAAATTTTGGGAGGAAGATGAAGAAGTTTTGGTTCTTTGCAAGTTTGCTCCAAAGTAATGTTGGTTTGAATTGGCAAGTTACAGGAATTGTAAATGGATGTTTGCCTTGTTTCACATGTGTTTTTGTCAGAGAACATTTGTATGTGGGAGTCAAAAATAAATAAAATGAATAAAGTTGAATTGATTTCCCACTCTGGTTGTGTGTGGTCACTTCATTTTCCTGTGGATGTTAGGTTGTGAGGTGGTGTATTGATGTTGGTATTTTGGACAAATTATTCATTTATAGATTTGATGATGGGTGCAGGATTCTGTGCAGGAGACACATGTATTTTACCTGAACTGGCTTATGGTTGCACCAGAAATTTGTCGAGCCTGTTGATTCACTGCTGCTCCAGATAGGAACTTCAAACCTTGGCAGCTATGAACTCATATTACTTTAAATGCTCTGGGCTTTTGTTTTCAAGTTGTAAGTGGTCCCTCCTATGAGCTGCTATGTGTGTGTGTGGATATATCATTTGTTTTGAGTGATTCCTTCATTGTTTGTCTTGAGGACAGTCGATGACTTCCTGTAGATATGATGGTCATTGAACTCCTCATGAAGCAGTAAAGATCACAAGAATGGTTCTGGTACATTTCCAATTGTTATAAAGCAGAGAGATAACAAGCAAGTACATGGGAATATCTGCAATATTATGGAAATTCAATTCATTGAGTCGCACTGTTGCATGAGTTTGTGTCATCATCCATTAAACTCCTGCAGATGACAAGGTTGAGGGATTGAAACAGAGTAAATTGTATACTGATCCAAAGATGGAGTGCATGGATTCCCTGTGGCAACAATTAGGTAGTGTAGTATATCAGGTTACTAGCATTGGATGGGTTCCTAAAGCTCAGAACAGGGTTTGTCATCGGAGACTCTTTGAGATATTTTCTTGGTTCTGTTATCACATTCTACTCTTGTTGTGCTTTTCACTCTAGTTTGTTCCGACTGTGTTTTTCTTCTGCCTGGTTCTGCAGTCCTTGTCTGGAAGTTTTTGTTTGAAGATAATGTTCTTCACCTGGTCATGGTTTCATTAGTCACGAGTATGGAGATTTCTTGATACTCATGAGAGTGGATTCTGTTAGGATATTGTGTGGGATTATGGAATTAAATCGAGTTGGTTTTGGAAGCTACATCATTGTTGGAGCTCACAAGTTGAATGAATCTGTAATGCATTCCTATTTATCACTTTGGGAGTTAGGTTTGAGCCACAAACGCATGGTGTCAACAATTATAAGTAAACACATTATCATGAAAGTTATATACATTACAATGATCTTGGGTTCATTCATCAAATAGCAATAGACACTCGAACATAGAAATTCCAATGTGTATACAAATTCCATTCTACTAGGACAATAGTGTCTGGATGAGAAATCGAATCTCGAAAATCAAGCTAAAATACTTCATAAGCTTTCATTGTCTAGCATTTTTATTTCATTATTGTCAACAGAAAATTCCACACATTATTTCACTTATGTCAACAGAAAATTTGTCTTTGAAATCATAGATACACAAATTGGCAAATATGAAGTTGAAACGTCTTCGATTATTTTATTTTTTTTCTTTTTTTCAAAATTTATTGAAAAGATCTCATTAAGCCCTGATGGGGGTAAAGCTTTTTTGTAAAAAAGCTTTGGTATTCGAAGTTCAAATTTCCCCAAAAAAAAAAGTTCTAAAAGAAAATTGTAACTATATGTTTGAGTGCCATTGACACACAATTTATGCATGGTTTTTTGTTGGCAAAAGTTTTGCATTAAAAAAAAAAAAAAAACCCATTGCAACCCCCAAAAAAGAAAAATTGGATGGTGCAAATGATTCAAAGAAATTTTTGGAAAAAAATGGGCTTAAAGTTGTCACGTTATGAGGAAAAAGATTCTGAACTTGCCATATTTAGACAACAGCTTCCAACATTTCGCCAAAAAATATAGTATGAATCCTAAAATTTTCTACTTTCGTCTCTGAACTGTAGCCAAATTTGGCTAAATCCTATTGGGGATGATTCCCAACCCACCCACACACCTCACAAATTTGAAAGAAAAAAAAAACACTGAATTCATGCACTAATAAACACACTATTGCAAGCATCACCCGAAATGATGAAATTGCACATAATGTGTACATGATGCACATAATGAATTATGGTTTATATTGCTTCGACTATTGACTTTAATAACAAACTAATAATGATGAAATTATAAATAAAAAGATTTGTTTTGAAACTAATTAGTGTTATGAGCACAAAATCTATCACCACAAAAAGAATTGCCCAGTCTGCATGACATTAATGAAAATAATAGCAAAAATTTGAAACACAATTTTTTCAACCATGAGCATGAACAAGGAGCCAAAGCATCCAAATGGGATCTAAATCATTAAATGGACCAAATGGGAACATGAAATGAGTTGAACACAACAATGATGCAACCGTAAACTAGTGTAATTCAAAGTAACTCTGAGCATTAAGCAGTGGATGATTGAGATTTTGCCAATTTGTAGCACAAAAGAGATTTGGGGAATTAGTATTTCTTCATCCTTGAAGCTTATCACACAATTCTCAC
>Ga0209208_10000437_pt1 | contig 53836 bp, 40 predicted proteins | sample S1TSphfallax_3_FD_187694 | JGI IMG/M metagenome (GOLD analysis project Ga0209208, IMG submission 187694) | Host-associated microbial communities from peat moss isolated from Minnesota, USA - S1T2_Fd - Sphagnum fallax MG (SPAdes) (version 2) | ecosystem: Host-associated > Plants > Peat moss >... | reverse complement strand
CATTTGCAAACAACCATTCACAAAATAATATTGTATTAGAGCTAGAAACTTAAGTAAACTAAACTAAAATGCAAAGAACAATTTCAAAAAGTTCATCGTGCAACAAAACTCAAAAATCTGGAAAGGCCAATAGAAAGAATAAACCATCTTGATCTACATGTTGGCCTTTAATTAATGGATCATATGTTGCCACCTTGAACCCATGACTTGTTAACAATTTAGGATCAAATGGCAAGTCACATGATCCCTTTGTGCATTGCTAGGACAACTGCATGTGGAATCCAAGGCATGAAGGATGGTACATGCATCTACAAGATACCACCACAATGTCCAAACAATGGAACATATCAAAACAAACAGGACATGGGCCAATTAATAGTTCAAGAGTTTCTCTTGTCTGTGTTGAAAGGTGCCGTATGGGTTTAGGGGTAGAGAAGGTCAATTTGTCACCTAAACCACTTGAAGCATAAGATTATAATGTTGCCTGATGTTTTGTAGCAAAATTCAAGCTCTTGGACTGCTCATGGATGTGATTGGTTAGTAAGTCTTATTCTAACTATAAACTAGTTAATTGTGCTTGGAGATATGTAATTTTCTCAACTTTACAAGTGAGGATGTGAGACACATTGGCTTTCAAAATAGCCTGTAAAGAACTCTCAATTCTTGTAAGGTTAAGAACTCCAAAAGCTAGGGTTACATTTGCAACTGGTGTGTTGTAGAAACCTCTTCATCTAACTTAGGTGACATTATTGGAGGCAACATTGCTAGATATAAACAATTAACCAGGGATGATTTTTTGTAATTATTGTCCATAGGACCTTTTGCCTTGTGATGTCTTGAACCCATGCTTTGCACTTGTTCTGCAAAACGAGCCCAATTAACTTTAAATACATCCTTCCTCTCAATAAGTAGACCTTTTGCAAAATGTAACCAATAGTATTGTTGGTGATTTCAGACCTTTGATACATAATGGGATAAAGCTTTTGGATCATGTTAATCCATGAACAACAATTATATCAAGTTTGAAGGGGGTTTTTGTTTTTTTTTGGGGTCCTTGGAAATGAGATGAGGAGCAAAATGCAGTCATAATACAAAATTGTCAAGCTTGAAATCTCGATTGCAACTATCCTAGTTACCTTCACCATGAACAAATCTACCATAACTTGAGAAGTTCAATAAAAAATATTTCGTAGGTATGCATGGGGCAACAAAACCTTCTAGTGACATCCATAAGGACACTTGGCTATTGACAAATGGTCCCATACTTGCATCAATCATAAACAAAGTATGCAAAATTTTGTTATTAGTACTTAATTAGGAATTGAAAACTCAGGGACCATAATAATCTAATCTCTATATCAGAACATAAAAGAAATATCTTCATTCAAACATTGAAAATTAATGCAACAAATGGAATGAACCATAGTGGCATCAAAATTGAAGACCTACATAGTGCCATAAATAATTTATTTTCATTTGGTTGAAAATCCTTTAAGGTGTATCACACATGACAAAAAGGGCTTAGTCCTTATTGCAGTCCTTTTTTACTTTATATTTTGATCCCCATAAAAAATAATGAGTCAAAAGTTGTTAAATTCTTTGGAAGGGCTATATTTTAAACCATTACAATTTTAGATTCCATCATAATCATCCATAAGTGAATCTTTACATGGTAAAACGGACTAGGTAAAAAAGACAGAAAAAATGATGTTGTGATAAGATTTTGGTACATTTAAAAAAATTTGGAACCATATGCATTACTAAATGTTGTGGCCCACGTAACTCAAAAACTTTTAATATGCTTTACAAATGATAAATGACCCATTTGCTTCACCATGTCACTTTGCTTGTAACCTGCCTTCATGTTAGTAGTATTTACCACTAATGCCAAGTCCATTCTAGCAAGTTCATAAACTCAAAAAACATCAAATTGAAAACTAGTGAAAATTTCCAAGCCTCACAATGAAAAAAAATGGATGATAATTAAAAACCTTTGCATAATGTGTAGCAACCATCACAATGACTCATCAATCCAACTAAATAATGCATCTTAAACACTTGATTTTTATAAGAACAAGCCTACTTAGATAGAGCATATTCATCACATTGGCTCATGACACGATGACCTTCATATTAAGGTACAAAAAGTAGTACATGTATATGCAATGTTCTTGCCTACATGCTAAGACAAAGATACTTGAGCTTCTTTGAGTAAAAAATTCAAAGAGCTCTGGCAAGTGTCGAAGATACCATGCTCGAAAAGTTAAAAGGCTAACTTTGATTTTAGTTATGGAGCATGGACATGGTTCAATAAAATTGCATTCTAAAGTTGTCTCTCATTAACTTGTTTTAGCAATTTCTCGTGACCTACATTGCCTTTAGCACCCTCCAAGTCATCAAATATTGTAACAAGTAAATCAAGATATTAAATGTAGAAAAATCCATAGATTTGACAACTAACTTGCCTATCAATGAGGATGTTGAGTAGTTGAAACAAAATCATGTTTAAAGCAAGTAGGAATGACCCACTTCCCAAGAAGGTCATTCGGCTTGCAAACTTTCTTGCCCCCAACCTTTGTATTCAATGGGTTGTCAAGTTGTGTAGTGGGATGATTCTCACAACCCACTAAAAGTAGAACATCATTCATGTTCTTCCTCTTTCCCAAACCCCTATCTAGCCTTCCAAGAATTGATGCTTTAATTCATTGGATTGGGGCATTTGTTGTAGACAATGGCAATGAACTAGCTTGGAGTAGGTAATGTTCCAATTTCAAACCCTAGAGTAGGTTGTAGTACCACACCTACTAAAATTACTACAATTGATGGTTGGATAATAGATGCATCATGCACAACTTTAGGGTTAAGGAAGAAGGCGTTATTATAAGGTGTTCCATAGTTGTTGTAAATTTTAGTTCCGCTAACATGAAAGCAAGAGTGGAAGTGGTTTGGTTGGCATTATATGTTTCATCAACAACCAAGTAGTCATCCATGTTGAATTGTGCAACTTCGTCTTCTTCAATAGAGGTATGCTTGATGGCTTGCAGGTTGTTACGTATAGTGCATATGTCAGGCATTGGTGAATCAAACTTGACATCTAATTGGGATGAATTGAAAACAGGAGGCCCCCCATGTTTTTTTGATGGCATGTTAGATGCCCTTGTTAAAAATTTTGGACTTCCAAAAATGTTGTGATTTGGGTATATTGCAAAATGGCACAAACAAGAAAGTTGCATAATTTTATCAAAATAAAGATCACAATGAAGATCATGACATACCTATAAATAATGTGATTATATATTGTATGTCAACAAATGGAAGACGACAAACCTAAAACACAATTTTAATTTACAGCTATTAGTAATAAACTTAAGCATCTAAAACCACATACTCTACTTGCAAAGTATTGACCTACTTACATTTGATTTGCCATGCTTGGATAGACCTAAAACCATTTGATTTCCCTTAGTTTCTTACTTTTACCTATTGAATTACAAACATGTCCTATTTTCCTTACTTATATAATATTAGATTTATTAAGCAAAATATTTGGCATACTTACAATAAATAGATGTCGCAACCTTATCCTTGGGCTTGCGATCAAGGCAAGGGCTTGCAAGGTTGCTGGCCAAGAGCGAAGCCCGGGAGTCACGCTGCATGCTCCCAAGAGTGTAGGAAAATGTGAGGGAATGAACCCTCACACTCCCAAGGGAGTTTCCACTTTGGGAGTTGGAGTCCTAATGGACTCCCAAATCTTTAGAAAACGATTACAAGGGTCAAATCTCAATGGATTGACAAGATCTTTATATCATTGAAAAGATCTTGAAACGAAAATGTCTAAAATGGGCTCTCATGACCCATTTGGACACTTCAAACACAAGTTATGGCCAAAAGAAGGGTCGGGAGTCAAATTGGCAATTTGACTCTTGACCATTAAAAGTCAGGAATCGCCCCAATTTCCTTGTGTGAAGATGGCGTGTGACATACCATTCAAAAGGTCTTAACAAGGGTTACAACTTTTCTTTAAACTTCATCTTAATCAAAGTTTTGCACACAAAGTTGTGGGGCCCCAAAGTCGCGGGAGTCCCAACTTTGGGGAATTTCAGGACTCCCATTTGGGAGTCCCGGGACAAAAGGGCCATTTGGATGTGGGCCTCTTGGAGAGGCACAAAGTATACCATAAGGGGGGAAGGTGGTGGCTTTTCCCAAGTCCGAGGTGTGGTGAGTCTTGTGAGTTTGAATTTGTTCGTGGTTCGTCCTAGCACCAAAAGTGCTCCAACTATGCACTAACCAACTTGTTGTTTGGTTTTGTGCAGGTTCGTGTGAGTGATTAAGTGCTTGTCATTCTTCCTAGTCCCATCCCGGAGCTCTAGCACGCCCTTGTACCCCCAAAGTGCTGTGAGCCAGGGAGCGTGTCCCCAACTCCTTGCTCTTCCAATGTTTTCACTTCAGACTCACATTTGAATCTATCAAGGAGCTTAGGAGCACATCAATAGAAGTCTAGCAAACTAATACTTGGGCTTCACATGTTTTATTTGCAAAACAACTACCATACTTGGAGAATACTACAACTTGACCAAGTACTTTTCTTACTTGTACTTGACACAAGACATATTGGGTTCTTTTATCACCTACTTGCAAAATACCTACCATACTTGGAAAACCTTCCAACAACTTAACAACACACCAATAACCTACTAGGTACTTCTATGACCTATTTACATTGTTTGTTATTCTACTTGGAAGTTATCAAATGTAGTGGAAAGAATATTTCCCATACTTCAAACCTTGGTAGTTGTACTATAGTAAATTGGAAGTCCAAGAGAACCACTAGCTTAATACCCACTCTTGTACTTTACTTTTAAAACCAATTGAGGAGTTAAATATCCCCTACAAAATACTTAATGATGTCCATGCTTGCAATCTACATGTATTTGTATAGCAATTTAGCATAGGGAATTTTACACATAGGCATGGTTTTACTAGAGGTTTCAAACGTTGGTACCTACATACTAGACAAATAATTCTACTGTCTACAAGGCATATTTAGGCCCTAGACTATAATTCATGAACACATGTTTCTTTGGTTGTCTTACATCTAAAGATAAAGCAAATGAAGGATGTTAACTTACTTTCTAAGGAATCTAGGTTGGTGGATGTAAATTTTGAATCCAACTTCTCCAACTTGGGCTTCTTTAACACCATGCTAACATGGTTGAATCCCAAACTTCCCATCCAATCCCGAGTGTCCAAAACTTGTCACAATTCACATTGGCACAAAAAACACCTTTGTTCTCTAGGTGCAAGCCCATACAAAATGCATGGTAAGTACATCCACAAGATGAAATGATAATGTTATGGTAGGCATAAAAAAACCCACAAATTGAACATGGTTTCACATACAACATAGAATGATGACTTGTGGGAATGGAAGTTGGGCTTTCAATAGGGAGGGGAAAATTGGTTATGCCTTTTCCAATTGCCATTCGGGGAATTTGTTGCACCAAACTAGCATTTCAAACAATGTTGCATGTTGCATTATTATTACAATGTTCACATTCTACTTTAGACTGTATATATTCCTTAGTGGCTTTTGAAAGGTTTTTTTTTCCCTCTTCCACCATGTTAGTAAAAACTTGCAATTCAAACTCCTCAAGCTCAATATGCTTTTCAACCCCTTTCAGCTCCTCAATTTACTTAGAAAATGAAAGCTTCAACTCTTCAAGAACCTTTTGACATGACCCTAAATTAATTGTTGAAGATGTTTTTGCCTCTTTGTGCTTAACCTTTCGTTGCAATGGCAACAACTTCTATTGTAGAGGACTTAGGCATGTCTTTTGCCTCACATTAAAAATAGTCTGCCTATCAATCAAGCTGTTAGTCAAGGCTTGAACCTTGCATTCAAGCTCTACTACCTAGTTTCCCAAATTTTCCATCTTGGGACCAAAATCCTTTCTTGTGTTTGGGCAACCCGTAGTAATTTCTTCACTGCCTTAATTTGGTTTGGCAAAAAAATAGTGGTTACACTAGATTGTGCTCTAACCATGAACATTGAATCCTCATCATCTTTATAATCAACATCTTGATGGCTTAAACCAAATGGCACATTGGTGGATTTAGAACCTTCCAATCTATAATTATTGTTAGTAGTTTGAAAAGGTTTGGAAGCCTTCCTCATTTGTAATTATGTGTAATCAAATGCGTACTTCATCCAATTCACTAGGTGACCTTTATGTTGGGCCAACCAACCTTTTAGGAAAATTGTTGAAAATTGGCCATTGTCAAGGGCATGGCCATAAACAACATCATACAATTTGGACAATGCATCACAGTTTGCAACAATTGAGTGGTCATTCACCTTTGGTTTCTAGCTAATGCACTTCCTCTTCCTAAATACCTGTTCGAGTTCTACATTTGTAACAATGTTAATCATCTATTCACCCTTGCGTGGATTTATGCATTCATTACATAATTTTAGGTTTATGTAAAATTCATCCATATCCACGTTGTTTGTCCCAATATTTGATCAACCTTTTGTATTTTTTCCCTTTGCTTCCTACTTACACTCTTTGTAGCAACATTTGTATCCAAGGGTGGTAAGGGTTCTTCTTGTTTGGTTGTGCCCAGAAGAGAAGCCATGCCCAAAGCATAAAAGTCTAACCCCTTTGAACTATAATACTTCAAAAACACCCCAAGTTTTAAACCAAGGGAAATAATTGATTGTTGATATGAGATTAGCACTGTAGGAATCATAACAGAATATTGTTGGAATGAACCTATTTTCACTATTTTCCAATGAAAACCCTAGAAAGCAAGAACTAGATATGAAGTCCACTACTTTTGAACATGCTCTTTAACTCACAATGCAAATTTAAAGAAGACCTAACAAACAAACCCAATTTATTTCGATCTTCTAAAAAAAATAGGTTGGTAAGTAGTAAAGAATGATATTACCACGCCAGAAATGTATTGGTGATGTGCTTTTCCTACTACTCCACCTTAAACCAACCCACATTTGTAATATTTCCAACCTTTTAGATGAACAAAGGTCCACGTTAACAATTTCACACCACTTTCCAACTAAAGGTACTGTAATTTTTTTGCTAAAATGAGATATTGTTCATAGTTGAACCTTGTTTACAACACACATTTCAAACCTTAAGCCTTGTTAGCATTAAAACAATTGTTTATTGTTGAAATGAAATTTGATTACTGACACACTTCACACCTTGAGCTTGGACACTAGGATATCACTAACAAGGATCGGAAAAGGTGTGTAAACTTATCACACACCTTGTTCTTCCAAAACAATGACAAGTTCACACACTTTGGGCTTCTTTGTGTCTCAAACTTCTACAACACTAAACGTCCTGCAATTTCGGCTACTTGGTCCCACAAACAAAAATCTCAATTGACACTTCTTGAAAACCAATCGAAATTTGAGGTTTGATCCTTTCAAAAAAACTGTATGCCATTTGAAGCTTTATAACTACTCTAATTTGTACACAACCAAACTTTGGCGCCCAAGAAGATTGAAAATGCATTAAGAAAATAAAAGGAGGGAAGGAGAAATCTTCATTCAGATACAAGCCATACAAGCCATCGACAAGATTTTGTGCACAAGAATGTCGTTGACTTTCATCAATTGATGCCATCACCTTAGTTGAAGTGCTTCACTCCATTCGTTGCAATTAACTTGCTTTGCTCCATTTGGTGCACTTTGCGTGCCTCACTCCTTAACAACATGTTCCTTCCCCTTGCACCTTGCTTGCACATGTTCCCAACACACCCACATGTTAGGTCGATAGGTTGGTACTTGTTTATTTTTCTAGTTCCTACCTGTGGCTATGTAGGTTTTCAAACATACTGTGATTGTAATTTTTTTTGATGAAAAGTACCTTTCGTGGCATACTTTATCGTGATATTACCCAACAATGATTGATTAATTACTAAAAATTATAAATAATTTAATAATAACAATGATTAATAATTCATTATTTCCTATTAATCACCAAATATTAAATATTAAATAAAACCTATTTACTAATATCAATAATTATTCAATATAAATGCATGATTATTGAATATTTCCAATGATGAATTAAATATTAAACATTAAATAATAATAATATACTATTAATTAATGATGATTGGTTATTTAATATTAAATACTCATTATTTATTATTTATTATGAATTAATGATTATCAATCAATATATAGTGAATTATTATTAACTAAAAAATTATTTAAATTATTTTTCACTTATTAATAATTATTAACAATTTGATGGATAGATTAGTTATTGGTTATTATTTAACATTTATTTGGTGACTAGTTAATTATATAAAAAAATTTTAAAAAAATTTAGTATTAACTAACAATTATTAAATATCAGCTAATTAATGTATTAAGTTTAAGTATGTACATGTGCCTAAAGGTAGCATGTAGGTAGCTTATTAAATTTTATAAATACCTATTAGGTGTAATATGTTTAATTTAGGGCCTAGTAATTATGAACTTAGGTTTGGTTTGTACCCTAGGCAAAATAAACTTGTAGGTTAAGTAGCCAAATTAGTATGGTTGATTTGACAAGTGTCAAATCAAAATGGTCAATTTGATTAATTTTAAATCACAATGACCATTGGGTATGGTTAATTTGACTAAGCCTTGGTCATCTTGATGGACCTTTGGCCTTTTTGACTAGATGTTTGGTTTGTTGCATGGTCAAAAATGTCACTTTAGTCAAATGTTTTAGTCAAAAGTAACTTGTGTCTTTCATGCCCCATGCCTTTAGTCAAAATAACCATCCCCCTTGGTTAATGTGAACATTTTAATAAAGTTGGACCTTTTGAAAAATCATGTTTTAGATTATAGTGCTTATTACAAGTCATGGAAGGATTCAAGGATATTTTGGGATTGCTAGGAATCCAAGGTGCCATTGATGTTGTTTAAATACATCCAAAAGCCAAGAGTCCAGGCATTTGTTAAAGAGTATTATTCCTTCAAATCTAAGGCATACAACATGTAGATGTAGGCCATTGCTAATCACAAAAAATAAATTTTGGATGTTTTGTGGGGTTGCCGGATGAAATACGTTCAATGGATGATGTGCGAATGTTGTGGTTGTCTTTAATTTATCTCAAAACAACATGGGGAAATTTCTTCAATGAACTTGATTCGCATGAAGGCATGAAACTTTACATCACTAGAGACAAGGGCTACCCCTTGCGTTCTTCATAATCAAAAATGAGTTTAACACTTTATTTTGGAGACATTATTCAACAAGTAGCTTTCTAGTGCTAGAATTGTTGTTGAAAACAACTTTGGAATCTTGAAAAAAACATTTTGTGAATTGATGATCAAGTCCAATCTTGATGTGTATTTTTTTCCAAATGTGGTAATATGTTGTTGCATGCTTCACAACATGATTTTGAATGGAAAAAATGTAGACATTTATGAATTGATGTTACAATTGGAAGCAGAGAATGTAGTAGAAAATAGACGTCATGTTCTAGTTGTTAGACATGTTGTTGATTAGGTAAATGAATTAGACACTAAGACTACATTGCAAAGGGGGAAAGTCTCTAGGATCATTCAATGTAATGCAATGTAACAGTATCTTGGGAACCATAGACCATAGGGGCATAAACATTGAACGTTTAGCTTATAATTTCATTTTGGACTTTGAATTTATAATCTGGAACTAAATTTCCAATCTATCCTTCTCATGTGCATTGTGATTTGAAATTGAAATTTGAAATGCAATCTAGAATTGAATTTACAAATTATCCTTGTCATGTGTAGTGCAATCTGGAATTGAAAACGTAATTAGAGCATGTTATCATTCAATTGAGTGTTTTCTATTTCTTCAATCTGATCATCTAGTAATTCATTTGATCCAAAATTGTTTGAAGGAAAATCTATAATTGGAGGCATGTGTGTGTGTTCCTTGATGAATGTGTGACACATAGGTACTCATATTGGAAAGCACATTGACCACTTTTTGGTTTACCTTGTGGATTTTTTTGTTGTGTGATTTGAAGTAGTGGAGATATTTTTTGAAAGTACATTCCTAAACATTTAGACAATGTTGTTCCATATCTAGCTATGCATATTTGATTTCACACATTACATCCATAATCTCCTTACAATGTTTACTTGCAAATTTAATTACAAGAGTAGAAGCTTGAATGTTGCGTTTTTTCTTGATTCGGATGAAAGTGTTGGTGGAGAGCCAAGATCAATGATCGGCCATTGGAGTGGTTCAATTGCTTGATTAAATAAGTTCACATAACTTGTTATCCTTATACCTAGACTCAAAACAACTTTACTTACAATTTTTATGCTTGGACCATGACTGTTCTTATTCCATGATTATCAACTAGATTTGTGCTTGCAACTTTTGTTTCTTGACTATTGGGATTTCTTCCACCTTGATTATTAAAAACTCTTATGCCATGTTAGGATTTGTTTGATTGTCTGCTTGATTATCTTATGACTACAAATAGTCATTATGTTCATCTTTTTTGTGTTGGTGTGTTATAGATTTTGTCTCCATCATTTACATCCCTATTATGTAAAGGAATGATGATAGTATTTTCCCCCTTAAAAACTTCAATCACTTCATAATATTTTTGTTGAATTGACGAGGCAAATGGAAACATTTCTTATTTTCAAACGACAAATCCTAAAAAGAGTTATGATTACCTTTGCCCTTAAGATAATCTGATAGTTTTTTAAAATTTAAATTCAGTGAATTCCATTGTCCTTGCACATGATGTCATTCCTTGGAAACTTGCTTTGAGTCACCTTCTATAATTTTTTAACAATTTTGTCCCACATTGGGCAATAGGAATCATAAACAATCTAGGATCAACAAGTTTTTTTTAAGTTTTATACTCTTTGTGTTTGCAAATTATGAATGCTAATACTTCACAATGATCCCAGTTCATGTCTTGCTACCATGGAATTGCACCTTGTTCAACATTATGCCCTTTTGATTTCCACCACTACAACCTTTTCCACAAATTATGGATGATTTTCTTGCAAAATTTGTCTGTGACTTAACATTCGCACTTGCTTATGCATTCGCACCTATATGCGGTTATGCACCTGAATTTGAAACCATTTTGTTTCATTGTTCTTGCTTTAGAGTGTCTTTTTGCAATAGAGATTTTTTGTTCTTCTTCTATGTTACGTTCTTTAAAGCTCCCTGTTACTTCTGTGTTGTGTTATTTTTCAGAGCTTTTCATTGTTTTTGACGCATTCCCAAGTTCCTAGTTAGAACCAAGATGGGTCTGAGTTACTCAAATAATGGAATTGTGAGGAATTCGGGGCACGCTCCTAGTTCTCAACACTAAAAGGGGTAGAGGGGCGTGCTGAAGCTCCGGAATGGGACTAGGAAGAGTGAAAAGCTTTAGTTACTTACTCAAACCTGCATCAAACCAACCAACAAGTTAGTTAGTTCACATTCTAGAGCACCTTTAGTGCTAGGACAAGCCATGGGCAACTATGGACTCACAAGACTCACCACAGCCCGGACTCGGGGGAAGCCACCACCTTCCCCCATATAGTATTCTCTATGCCTCCCCGCGACACCCATATCTGAATGGCGTTTTGTTTCGGGATTCCCAAGGAGGAGTCCCGAAATTGCCATGGTTTGAACTCTTGCAACTTTGCGAGACTATAACTATTTGCTCAGACCTCCGATTAGGACAAGGTCTAAAGTAAACTTATAGCTCTCCTTGAGAGCTTTCCAATGGTGTGTCTCACTCCACCTGCACACGCTAGGGTCAGGTCGATTCTCGACTTTTAGTGGTCGGGAGTCAAATTGCTAGTTTGACTTCCAACCTTTTTTTTTTGCCATAACTTGTGCTGCAAATGTCCAAATGACTCATGCGAAGCCATTTTCGACATCTAAACTTTGATAGTTTTCCAACAATATAAAGAACACTTCAATGCGAGGTGTTTTGACCCCTACAATTGAACTCTGAAATTTCCAGAGTCCCAGAGGACTCCCAAGTCCCCATTTTGGGAGTGTGAGTTTCATCCTCACATTTTTTCAAAATAGGGTTGTGACAGTTTTTGCATTGCACTTTTGTTTTCATTCTTCTTTAAAGCTTGTCATCGAGATAGAAAAACGAATCTTCCTTCCACAATGGCATGTAGTTTCTTCTTCGAACCATATAGTTGCAGCATGGAGATAGATTTAACATATATTGGTTTTGAAGTTGTCACATTACCATCACAAAAACGTGTTGTAAAAAGCAAAAATCTACATTTAAAAATAGATTTAAACAATTTTCTATTATTAATAGAGTATCACAAAATGTTGAGTGGAATGTTAAGGTTCCTTATCACATGTACACATAGATTATCGACTATTAAAGTTGAACAAATGTGAATATCATTCCTAAAATAAGATTTAACAACAACATTACTTGCAAGTGTGAATTGACCTTTACTTGAGTTACAATCCATCCTTGTGACAATTATTCATGAAAACATATTAAGAGTTTGAATCAATTAAGGTTTACCTATTAGTTGTGTTTTTAAACTTGGTGATTAATTTTTCTTGGCAATTGTTTAAGATAGGGGGTTTATTGTTTTATAATTAAAGGTAAAAATATTTAGTTCATCTCATTGACTATCATTGAAAATGTAATTTAATTTTGTGTTAAAATTGTAAGGTTTACTCATATGATAACATTCATAATATATCATGGGAACTTGTGAATAAATTTGAAATTAATTAGATGAATATAAAATATGAAAAAACACTAATAAAACACTGTAACTAGTAAAAGGATATTTTTAATAATTTGATATTTATGTTTCTAAATGACATTTTTGACAAAATTTTAATGCAAGCCTTATCAAAATACTATAAAGAAAATTATTATGATTTTTAACAATTTTTTCTAATTTTTTTGTGTGGAATATTCCAAAAATAAAATAATCCAAAAAACAATCCCAAAGGAGTGGGTGTGATTCATGTTATCCTGTTTGCACCCATAAAATCTAAATTTTTGCATATGATCATATTAAAGAGGGCTTTGATAAGTACCGGGGTGCCCATTTTGGCTTGTGTGTTAGGGATGTGTTTAGAGGCACATGGTGCTATCACATACCTAGGAACAATAATATTAATTAGTGATGTACCCTTCTTGGTGTTTGTGATGAAGGTGTTTTGCATTGTTGTCCAAGGTTTTTGTTTCCTTTAAAAATTATCATTTTGTTATGTTTAATGGTTCTTCATTTGTGTAATTAGAAAAAAAAGTGCGAGTTGAAAACACAATTAGGTGGTATGTTTGGCAATGTTTGGACTATCATAGTTTTAATTTCTATGGACTACAAATGAACTTGGCCATACAAATATACATTCAACATTAATGTATATCCAAAAAAAAAATCATGTTGTAGGGTGGAAACATTATACATATACACAAAAAATAGATGTTCATATTTATTTTCTATCATGCATATGAAAACAATAAAATCAAATCAAGATTGGTGGAAATATAATATAATATAATATAATATAGTCTATTCTCTATTACATATATAACAATTTATTTTCAAAAACTAAGAGAAATAAATTTTACAAACATGCAAATAAATTTTCAAAAATGGATGGTAACTTTGTGTTTAAGGAACCTTCAACACAAAATATTCAATGAAATATAGTTATATTAAATTAAAATACAAAGATCATTGTTATTTTGAGGGCACCATAAATTTTTTTTGTACAAATTCCTTGTTAGAATGTATTTGACACATACACTTGAAACAAAATACCACACTACAAAAGTAGATTTCACAACTAATTCTATTTTTAAAAACCTACTGAAACCTATTAAACTGTACTTGAAAGTGAATGCACAATAATAATAAATTATCTTGTGTTTGATCATTCAAGTAAAAAATTCAATGTATGATTGTTTTATGATGAATTTTATTGATATTTTATGTTTATTTTTGAGTTCACTTTCTTATCATTCTTTCACCTAGCAATATAAACTTTAAGAAGAATTAAATTAAAAAATATGGATGAAATCCAAAAGAAGCGGAAACCATAATGGAGTCTTGAAATAAGACACTATTGCCATCACATAGTAAAAAACAAAATGTGATTAAGAAAGTATGACATAATTTTATTAAAATAAAAATTCCAAAATTAGCACAACATTGAATGAAGTGTTTAAAAAGTAGGATACATTAAAACTTTCCCGATTCAAGAAAATTTAATTCAAAATTACATCAATAAATAATTGGAAGTCCATTTCATATTCAAAACTTCAAGCTTTCACATAAATTTTTTGACTTATCACATGTCTAGTGATATATTCAAATGGCCTTAACACTATTTTTGATCAAAATCATAAAGGAATACACGTTGGATCCATAGTTTGCTAACTATCACATTGTAAAAGTTTTAACAAATGTAAAATGTGGATTTTCTTATGCCACCTTTCAATCACCTAACCATGTTTTTACCATGTGCATAAACAAAAATTCATGAATAATTCAAAATATATTGAATAGGTTAGGAAACTTTTTTAAAAAACCATATGGTTGCGTATATAACACTATACTAAGTAACTAAATGAAATTCTTCCTTACCTTCCAACTATTCACAAGAATTTTTTTGAGTTCCCCTCTTACATTACCTGAAACAAAATAAAAATGCCCTCTAAGAAACCAATGAATGCACAAATCTCACATAAGATCTTAATAAGATAATGGACATCTTTTTTTCAATATCTAAGCCTCTTGCCATTTGCTTGAGAAATGATTTTCTCAACTACATGGGGAAAAGTTAGTTATTTCTTTGTTCTTTAGTTTCTTTAAGCATCACCTAGGTGATTGCCAAAACTGTCCCTTTGGAAAAAGAAGTAAATAGAATACGAATTTCATTCACATAAACGTTGATTAGTTGGCTAGGACAAACTAGGTCTTGATTGGATAGTAGAGAGAGATTTGAGATTCAATTCTTGATGATAGCTTCAGTGGCCAAATCATTTTTCGCTCTCTAACGAATCCCTGGTCCCACTTTCCCCTCAGACCACCTAAATCACTGGGGAACCAAATTATGGTGCGAATCCCCCCCCTAACGATAGGGAGTTTGCCACCATCTCCCTCACAAGGTAGCTTGTAAATCTTTGTTGTGGTTGAAATGGAGAAATGTATTTACCAAAACTCAACACTACAAACATTACCGACATTAATCATATCAGTTGTTTCCTGTAATTAGCTTTAGGGGCTTTCTTGCCAACTGATTGGACATCTAAGACCCAATTATATCACATATTAAGCTAATTGTATCTCATTCTGTGTGTGGACAAAAAAGGTGATTGATATCCATTTTGTATATGGATGAAAAGTGCTCCACATTCACCTGCTGAGCATGTTTTGAATGTGAGGCTTAGGGTTAACCCTAAATCCTGTTTATATCTGGTACTCGGCTGGAGGCTTCTGTTTATGGGAAATAGCCTCACCCCTCCCCCATCTTGGAGATTTTCTATTTTTGGTTACCAGTAGCCTCGAGGTAGTTAGCTAGTCCATAGTTCTCAACCTCTCTGCTCACCAGACCTTTGTCTACCAGTCCATCCTCTTTGATTTCCTTTGGACAGTCTTCTTTGTAGTCGCTTCTCTTCCTTTCCATCAAAGACTGTCCCCACTACTGTCCCCAGTAACATCAAAACTTCAAAAAGAGAGAAACTATTTGGTTGATTGGCCACATGATGACTGATAGTTTCACTGATCTTGAAAAGCACAACATACAAAAGAAATCGCTTCATAGCTTTGAGTGCAGTAATGCAAGAATGAAGAAAACCACAACAAGACAACGTTATTTGTGATTAGTGTGGTCCACACTAATTTTGAGCCTCCGTTTTCAGCCAACCCTGCATACATATTAGTGGGGACCACACTGATTTCCAGCCCACACTAAATATATGCTTGGAGAATTACTTTTTTCCAAATCAATTCTAAATATTCATACTTGTGTGACCTGTTGCATAGATAGTGATCCATGTATGCATGGATTGATAGAGCCAAAACCAACAAGCTATGTACGTATACAATTGAACCTACATTTTGAACAAATGTTGAACCTTTGTATTTGTGTCTACATACATTGAAGACACAAAGTTCTGGAGCTAATTGATCAACCCTCCAAGTTTTTCTGCTCTCACATAGTCAAGGTCTTTGTTTTTATAAATAAGATTAAATTTGTGCTGTAGCCACACTGGGGATCATCCACAATAGGAATTAGCCAAACTTGACTACTTGTCAGAGAGGAAAGTAGGAAACTTTAAGAACAATGCTATATTTGGGTTACCTACTGGAACCTGTTGTGTAAACATGGCAATTTCAGAAAAAAATTCCTAAAAATCTGATGACTACACTAAATCCTTGTATGAGTTGTACTGGAGAATTTGTTTTGTGGCCAGGGTGCAAAAATTCGCCAAAAAGAAAAAAGCATTCCACCTAGTTGTACACAACTAGTTTCAAACATTAAAAAAATCCTCTAACAAGCACAATGATCTTCTTGGATTTGCCTTTGCCCAGGATGAGTAATCCAAAATGAGAACAAAATCCCATGATGCGTCATGGCTTCAGTTTAATAAGTATGCCAGAAATTAGAAGATTTGTTAGAATCAAGAATCAGTCATTTCTCAAAAGGCCGTAAGGATAAGGTAGCTTAAATGAATACGTATTTAACTTTACTTTGAACTAAATAACTTCAAGCACCCTTGTGCACTGCATATGGATGCGTGTCCCTCCATCCCTTGAGCATAAAATGATTGCATCGTTCCCACGTGAGACCCACCTGACCAGTAGCACCAAATACATGAAAAAACCAAACAGTTGCATTGACCGTCTTAAGCGTCAAGAGACGCTCCGTGAGGATAAATATGCAATGAGTTGGCGAAGACAGAACTGGAATGACATCAACCAGTGTTCCTTTTGTCAAATTTTATGATGTAGCCAAAACAGTGATGATCTATAGGAAGATTTAGCCAAATTTGGCTTCAAGCTACATATGGAAAGTGAAAATTTTAAAACATCTTTCCATATTTTTGGCTACATACTTGAAACATGAATAGAAATCTGGAGATTTTTCTTAAAATTTTGTCAAATTCTGGATATTGAAAATCTCAAAAAGCACTTGATTTTAGCTCTTTTAGTTTTTAATACAGCTTTTTGATGATGTATAGCCAGGAAAAAAAAGCTGACATCAGCCCCAAAGTACTGTGACTAGTGGTCATTCTTATTGTAGATGGAGAGAGAAGAGGAAAGACATTAGCTGCAGCTAACTTACTGTGACTTAAAATCAGTTTGGTGCCGAAAGTGGCAAAGACCAACTACGGTGCCGCCGCCTTTCAGGCGTGGGCTCTATGCAATTTTAACATACATCCTGTTGCCAGGCTGCAAAGCCCCATTTTCTTCATTTGTCTATGTTGATAAATGATGAATTGATTGATTCATCATCTCCAAAGGTGTGCATGTTGCGTTGGACAAATTTCTCTTTTCATTTGCACAAAGTGTTAACTACTTAGGCTGATGGCTAAATACAATCATTGAAATGTTTGCTTTTGAAGGTCTGGGAACTTGTGCTTCAGGCAAAGTTGTAATGACCTTGACAATTTGATACCATCATGCATTGGCCATACCGTAGCAACCTTTTGGGCACTCACTACCACTCGTATTCTGGCGTGTAGAAAAGTGGAGATGTCATTTGTCCTCTACACATTTTGAGGTTAGTGTTCTATTTTCTTTTCAAGTGCATAATGCAGCATGAGTGGTCATTGTCCATAAGACAATTTAGCCAAATTTGGCTATTAAAAAATATGAAAGCAAACACTCAAGCATCATTCCATCTTGTTGGTTACCTGTTGCAACCTGATGTCGAGTCTGGGGATTTTCAATATAGATATTTGGAAATTTGACCACTAAAAGACCTAACGTGTAGATGCCATTAATGGTCGGTGCCACAATACAAACTTAGCCTGTTGGCTAAAAGACTGCTCCCAAACACAGTTAATTCTTGGAATGTTCTGCCAGTTGGATCAGTTCCAATGGGATGTCCAGGTTTTAGGCTTGGGCTAGTTACTGGTCACCCCTAGAATCAGTTACAGTTCAATCCAGTACATACTGAAATTCAATTTATGGATACAAATTGTCAAAATTTGATGCAAAAATGTATGAAATTTGTCAAAATTGATGTTTAAATTCAGTGACAACTCTTGACTAGATATTTTGAAAACTGGGAGGTGCTTAGGTCTAAAACCGGAGGTAGTTAGTATGAGGGTACGAAAGACCCTGAATACCAGATGTAGCTGTCTTCCTCTTAGCCAACTAAAATGTGCCATGTTGGCAAGAATATTATATTCGCTCGAATATAGTAAACATAAAAGAGTAATAGAGTTTGAACTTTGAACCAGTGTTGGGTGGGTATTTTGTTGTTGTTGTTTTTTTTTGGGGTGGGTATCATACTTTTAGAAGACCAGTCAGATCTGTATATCTAATTTTTTGTGAGATGTGCTATTACTTGGGTCCTGGTAGATCAAAAAAGATTCAAATTAGATATCATGTTGGTATGAATAGTTTGAGTACTGGTGCAATGCTTACTGATACCGGTAGTTGTTATTTTTTAAGTTTGATATTAGCCATTACCAATTGATTTGGTCTGTCCAAGAATCTTGATATATCATACCATGTTTTTTTTCATTACCCACTCTCCGATAGATATCCTCTGTTGAAAGTAGTTGCATAGCTCCAAACCAGGGTTTTTTTTTCACTTTTGTGGTGTAGTCACACTGCCTAAACCCTAAACCATCCACAGGGGAGGATCTAGCAAGATTTGGCTATATGACAGGTAAGATGGTAATTGTTTTTTGAAATCCTGCTGCTGTTTTGCAACCTGCTGGAGCCAGCACTCTAAATCTATCAAACCCAAAGTAGTTGCATAAATCTATCCAAAAAGACTGCTTTTCTGGATTCTTTTCAAAAAAAAATTACAAAGCTTTTGAAGGGGTCAGCGCATTAAGTTTCTTTCTAACATTTGGCGAAATTTCACACCAAAAAAAATGCTTCTCCAAACTAACTTCAAAAGTAGTGTCTGTGGCTAATACAATCTGAGCATCCTGAGTTCATCTATGTGTCCTTTGTAGAAGGAAGGCGCCTCTTCCTTGTCACGCTAACTTTCAACTATGTATTCCTGTGCATGTCCCAATCATAAATGACTAAAAGATTGCTCACTTGTGATGCCCACCCATTCATATCAAAAGACTGAATCATCAGTACAGTCCAACAAGCTTGATAGTTGTCACTAAAAATTTAGATTTTCATGAACTGATGATGACAAACAACTCTCCACATACTTGCCCATTAAACAGTCGAAAGCCATATGGGAATCCTAAGTTCAGTATTGGTTTTGTGTAGCACCCCTTGATGAAGAGGGGCAATTGTGGTCTCAATATGTACACCTAAAATTTATGTACCAAGCATGCCAGGTATGAACAAAGGTATTAGTGAACTAACATATGAGCTGATAATGATATCATTGGACATCATATGATAATCATATCATTTTTACCAATTCTGGTGAGTTCCTTATACTAAGACCAATACGAGTACACATATCAAGGTTCCATTGATATCTATATATTAATTCCGCTCATGGTCCTCCGAAATGGTACTTTTGAATGGTCCTCCCAGGCCCCTGTCCACAAAGTTACTGATTTAAATAACAAATACATACATATTATTGGTTTGGGGTTTACAGGTTTTTGGGCATGTTACACAAAGTGATCAGCTGTGTGTAACAGTTGTGCGTAATAAAACTCTGTAGTAACGGCCCAACAATTGCATGTTACCCCAAACGCCGAGCGAAGCGAGGCACGCCCACTAGTACTCACCCAACACCAATTTGAACAACACATTCTGAATCTTCAGAAAAACATTTGACACTAACACAGTAAATTGGAGTCCCATTACAACATTTGCATGAGAAAAGCTGAACAATGTATGACCTAGTTGTTTGGGCTACATTTTGTTCAGGGTAATTTTTTTCAATGTTTTGATATAAAATATTCCAAGAAAATAGAAAAATTATTCAAAATTTCAGTATTCAAAATTTCAATTTTTTCTCATTGGTTTTGTAAAAAACATTGTTGAAGAAGAAAACATTGTATAGGATACATCATTATCTTGTTTTCATAGCACATGCACATGATTTTTAGGATAGTTCTTAGCACGAAGCACCCAACTATACATGCACATCTAGTTGATAATGGCTTTGACACACCTTTTTTTTCTTGTTGCCTTGCACCCCCCCCCTTTCACCAAGCTCATTCTGGGTCGACTCCTTTAGCTCCTAGCTACTTGCGCACCTCACAACACACTTGGTGAGTCACAAAGTCCCGATCACTTGGGACAGACTCAAACTCACTATTCAGACTCACCATTTAGACTCGCTAGACCTTACTATTGAAACTAAGTCTTAGTCTAACTTGGAATTGACCTAAGCTTGACTCCCAGAATTGTACCACATGGTTGTGAACTGAATTAACCCCAAGTTGCCTCCAAGACCTTTCGGACTTAAGCCAGGACAACCCAAATTGTTCAAGGCCAACCCTCTCTCAAAATTTGGGCCTTGAAGTTTTAAAAGACAACTTTTAATTGTCCCAAACGCTTTAGCAGGTTTGCCCCCTTTGGGCAACCCAAGACAACGTTTAATCGTCTGTTGAGGGTTTTAAAAGGATAGTGCCTTGCACCATAATCTTGAAAACAACCCCCAGTCATCTCCTTTGGCTGGTGAAGCCCAAGCTTTGCTTTAGCCGATCTGGACCTTGAGGTTTGAACACTTTTCAACTCCTAGAGGAATCAAACTTCACAGAGCCATTTTTGGCCTAACTCTCATATTGGCTTAGTGCCCCACTAAGGTGATCCCAATATGAGGCTTGCATGTACTTAAGACATCTTTTAAGTGAAAAGGCATGTCATTCACCCCCATTTTTGGAAGTTTTACATCCTTGTAAACATAATGCACATGCCACCCTTGTTATGGCAAGCCACACGTTTTACCACCTCTTTTACTTTAGGCCTTTAGGAGAATAGCTAATTTTTGACTTAGGTACCATTCACATCCCAAGCTCCACCCTTTTAAATGCAGGGGGATTCTTAGACATTTTTCTTATTTGTCTATATGTCAATCCCTTAAATTGCACCACACACCCTTCTTGGGCTCGCTTATCTTGTCAAACAACAATCCCCCTATTTGGGCCCCTTCAAAACACACTTAAGGGTTAAGTCTCATGCCTAGGCTTATTCTTTTGATGACCTTAAGCAACCACATTAGGTTGTGACTATAAAACGCACCAATAGATAATGTCGAATTGGGCTTAGCCAAGTTAGACCCCCTTTGCTTTAAAAGGATATGGTTTGTCATTCCATGCATTGGAAACCTCACTCCCACAAACTTATTCTCAGTTTAGGGGCATGCCATTTAATGCGTGCCCATCACTACCCCAATTTTGTCTAATTGAGCCTTTAAAAGCTTTTTTTTCGAATTCAATTCCTTAGGTTCATTTTCATTAGTTATCATCACTTCAATTCAACCCTCATTTATTTCTTCCATGGCTTGCTCCATTTCATATATCTTGACCTCAAATTGGTTGTTATTTTGCCTTAGCTTCAATTTAAATATACATCCATTCTTTTAGATTTCATTTTCACCCCCCCACCTTTTGGAGGTTGATGTCCTTATCAACATTATGTTGATGTATTAGACTTATCTTTATGTGCTTTCCTATTACCCATCTTGTGGCAACATTCCCACTCAAACTTTGCGACCATTTCCGATAAATGGTCTAAATGAACAAGCTTCACCCATTACAATTTTTTAGGGTGACATCCTTTCCACTTGACCCGATATTGTTTGCCAATTCATTTGGTTTGTCTTGTGACTAAGATGCATTCCATTTCCTTTGTGAACTTATGCTTAATGAAATCGAATCTTGGGTGATAAGTTTGCCTTTGGTCCTTTTTTTTTTGTTTTTGTGAATTGGCTTAAACTTGGACATGTGGAAGGTTGGGTGGGCTACCAACATCATTGGAAATTACAAGGTATACAAAACGGGGTGGGGTTTGTGAATGATTTTTTAAGGGTTTGCATGTTGCAACCCTAACATTGGGTTCATGACTACGTGTGAAGTGCAAGGGCCCATGAGGTTAATAGTATGTTTAGGTGTGAAACACATTCTAAAAAATGGGGGAGAGTGCAAGGGATGAAGCCCAATGATTCCCAAGTGCATTCCCACTTTGGGCTTTGCATTCATGTAGGAGTCGTGAATGTTCAGAACCTTGGTTGGAAAGGTAAACAAACACTAAATTGGGCCCCCATGACACCATTAGAAAGGTTTTAAAACTTAGATGATTAATGTGCCCTTGCATTGTTCATTTAAACCTGATTTGCATGAGTTATGATCAAATGAAAGGGGAGGAATCAAATTGAAAATTTGACTCACGACCATAAATCCCTTTCAAGCAGAGGTCGAATGAAGTCCGATTGGGGTGTGCTTTAAACCGTTGGAAAGATATTTGAGGGTTACAAGATATTTCCTTCGCATTTTCAAAACAAATTTGATTTGAGAAAAATATGAGGGTCCAAAGTTTTGGGACAACAAGAATCCTAAATTTGGGACTCCCATTTGGGAGTTATGGAGAAAAGTGACATAGTATACTTCAGGGAGGGGAGTGGTGCCTCCTCCCAAAGGTTGTGGGTTGTGTAAAACTTGTGTTTGAGGTTGTCATTAATAAGTTCGTCGCACCACTTCCATTCAATTTACTATCACAACCCTAGCTTTGGGTTCACGACTAAGGCAAGGGCTTGCGAAGGCACGAGCCAAGAAGGAAGCCCATGAATCACATTTCATGCTTCTGGGAGTGCAAGAGAGTGTGAGGGAATGAACCCTCACACTCCCAAGTGAGCTCCCACTTTGGGAGTTAGAGTCCCGGTGGACTTTCGAATCTTCAAAGAGCGATTGTAGGGGTCAAAACCCAATGGATTGAAGAGTTCTTTATATTATTAAAAGTATATTGAAACTTAGATGTCTAAAATGGGCTTGCATGACCATTTGGACACATAAAACACAAGTTATGGCCAAAAGAAAGGCCAGGAGTCAAATTGGTAATTTGATTCCCGATCACTAAAAGTCAGGAATCAATCCGATTTCCTTGCGTGCAGGTGACATACAATATACCATTCGAAAGGTCTTGACGAGGGTTATAACTTTGCTTTAGATTTTATTTCAATCGGAGGTCTGCACACAAAGTTGTGGGGCCCCAAAGTCACGAGAGTCCCAACTTTGGGGAATTTTGAGACTCCCATTTGAGAGTCCTGGGAGAAAAGGGCCATTTGGATGTGGGCCTTGTGGAGAGGCACAAAGTATACTATAAGGGGGAAGGTGGTGGCTTCTCCCAAGTATGGGCCGTGGTGAGTCTTGTGAGTTCGAATTTGCCCATGGCTCATCCTAGCACCAAAAGTGCTCCAACTATGCATTAATCAACTTGTTCTTTGGTTTTGTGCAGGTTCATGTGAGTGATTAAGTGCTTGTCATTTTCCTAGTCCCATTTCGGAGCTCCAACACGCCCCTCTACCCCCAAAGTGTTACGAGCCATGGAACGTGTCCCCAACTCCTTGCTCTTCCGTTGTTTTCATTTTAGATTCACATTTGAGTCTATCAAAGAACTTGGGAGCGCGTCACATGGTATTTCCCTTACATTTTCAAAACAAATTTGATTTGAGAAAAATATGAAGGTTCCAAATTTTGGGACAATAAGAGTCCCAAATTTGGGACTCCTATTTGGGAATCATGGAGAAAAGTGACATGATATACTTTAGGGAGGGGAGTAGTGCCTCTTCCCAAAGGTTGTGGGTTGTGTAAAACTTGTGTTTGAGGTTGTCATTAGTAAATTCGCCACACCACTTCCATTCAATTTACACCAACTACCTTCTTTTCTTGGTTGTTAGGTTGATTTCATCTTCAATTTTTGCTTGTGAATTTGTTTTAGTCCCATCCTAGACCTCCAACACACCTTCCTTCTCGAAATGCTACAAGTTAAAGGTTGTCCCCAACTCTCTTTTTCTTCTTTTGTTGTTTTGCTCTAGGACCCACCCTTGGGTCACTTGAAGAGTTTGGGAGTACACCACCATGTATTTTGGAACAAACCTATTCGCCAAAATTTTGAGCATTTTAAAGTCCTTTATGTTCAACCACATCAGGTCCCCCACCTCGAATTTTATGTTCTTTTGCGACTTGTTGGTTTGTTTTTCATAATTCACTTGCGCCTTTCTAAAAGCTTGATCGTTCATGATTTCTTTTCTTCATGTTCCTTGGCCATCTTTTTAGCCTCCTTGCCACCCTCACAGTGAGTGCCTCTTGTTTTAGGAATGGCTAGATCCATGGGTTATTTTGTTTCAACTCCTAGAGCCAATTCAAAGGGACTCATTTTTTATGACCAAGTGTTTTGTAAAATTGTGAAAAAACTTTGCCAAACCTAGATGGTCACCCCAATCCTCATGATCACTAACAATATAATTACGAAAATATTGATTCAATATCCCATTCATTATTTTTATTTGGCCATTGGTTTGTGGATGGAAGGCGATGCTAAATTTTAACTTCCTCCTTGCCATCTTCATTAACAACATCCAAAATTTTGACGTGAATTCCACATCTCAATCACTCACTATGACCTCTGGCATCCCATTATGTTGGACCCACATGTCAAAAAATAGCTTTTGTGTCCCTGCCACTATGGTGTTTGTGTGGGTTGATCTAAATTTTGTTAATTTAAGGAACCTATCTACCACCACAAAGATGGCATCCATCCCTTCCCACTCTGGAGACATGTCATAAAATTCATTGAGACATTATCAAATGGACTTGATGGATTGGGAGGGGCCTATATAGCCCGAACATCTTATATACTTACTTGGTACTTTGGCGCTTTATGCATGTGCAAATGTAGTGTTCTACATCTTCCTTCATTTTAGGCCAATAAAAAGTTTTCCCCAACAACTCCCTTATTATTTTCTCACCGCCATGGGCACTCATGCACTTCTTGCGCAACCTTTGTGTGTAATTTCCCTTTTAACACATAGACTCATGATTGTTTCCATTTTAACAATCCGTCTAGAAAGGTTTGACTCTCGGCCCTTCTTTCGACCATAACTTGTGCTGCAAATGTCCAAATGGCTCATGCAAAGCCATTATCGACATCTACACTTCAAGACCTTTCCAATGGTATAAAAAACACCTCAAGGCGAGGTGTTTTGACCCTTGCAATTGAGCTATGAAGTTTTGGGAGTCCAGGAGGACTCCAAGTTTCCATTGTTGGGAGTGTGAGTCTCATCCTCACACTTGCCTCAAAGTGGGGTTGCGACATCACCCCTTCCCGAGGCAACACATGTCCCAAAAAGTCCATTTTTGAACTTGCAAATTCATTTTTTGTTTGATTGGCATATAACTTGTTTTTTTTAAGCTTTTGCAACATAAACTTTCAATGTGTCACATGTTATTCCACAAACTTGGAATACACCAAGATGTCATCTATATAGTTGATTACGAACTCATTTAAGTTTTCGTGAAAAATTGAATTCATCAAGGTTGTGAAAGTTGATGGGGTGATACACAACCTAAATGACATGACCAAGAATTCATAAGAGTCGTATTTTTTCCTCATGGTTGTCTTTTCCACATCCACATCTTTCACACAAATTTGATAATAGCCCGACTTCAAGTCAATTTGGTTAAAATAAGAAGCCCCATTTAGATGATCAACGAAATTGTGAATTTGGGGCAAAGGGTAATTGTTTTTAATGGTGATTTTGTTCAAGGCGTGGTAATCTATGCACATGCGTAATTTTTCATCCTTTTTATCCACAAACAAGATGGGCGATCCATAAGGTGATTTATTTAGCCTAATGTATCCTTGTTCCATTGAGTTGTTTATTTGAGCCTTGAACTCTTGTAGCTTTTTTTATTGAGCTAGTAAGGTGATTTAAAAGGTGGTGCTGACTTAGGCACCACCTTGATTTTATGGTCCACATTGTGAAAAAGAGGTAGATGTTTGGGGAGGTCATCTATTAGGATGTCCAAAAATTTATTAATTGTGTTGGAAATACAAATAGGCCAAGACTTAGCCCCTTTTGTTTTAAACTTGGCACTAGATTCATCCACATGCATAATAATAAAAAAATGAGGTTTCCTACAATTCATGTAAAGAGACCAAATGAATACTTACCTTAACTAAACTAGTGTGGTATTCAACTTCTAAATTAACAAACCTATTTGCTAACTTTGCAATGACTCTTAACTTAGAGCCTCCTCTCAAAATATCTACATGGCAAGTGTTTAAAAAGGTGTTCCTTAAGATGGCCTCCATGCCATTTAAGGCACAAATTGTCAAGTTCTCTATAAATTTCACCTTGTTGCATTCCAACACGGCACCCAACACCACCTCACTTGTTGGTGTCATGGCTCCTTGTGCTAAGTCGACCTTGATGGGTTTGGCCACCTTTGTGGCCACCCACTTGAGTTGCTTTACCGCACCTTGGTTCATAAATGAGTGCATGACTCTTGAATCCAAAAGACACAACACCCCATTAGTTCTCACCTTAAACTTAAATAAAATTAAATTGGGGCCCAACATGGCCACACTTGCCTTTCCAACAAACCCCCCTTATGCCCAATCCTAATTTACCTTTTCCTAGTCCTTGGCAAAGTTCCCTAATTCATTATAATTGAAACACTAAACTTTGGCAACATCTCATAACTTCTTTTTTATTGGAGTTTCATTGTCCTTGGGCGGGTTCTTATCCCGCTTCCTTTTTTGGCCCCTTTTTAGGCCACTTGTAGCCTGTGTTGCACTTTTGATATTCACCATTGTGGTGAGTTGTGAAATTAGCGGCATTCTCGCCTTCTTGTGCATGGAGTCATCTTCCATGCACTCCACAACCTTCATCATCTTTTGATAGGTTGTGGGGACCTCACTTTTTTGCAAGATGGCATTGCAAGCCCAAGGATGTGAGCCATGTAGGAAGGCCACCTTTTGTGTGTACTCTTCTTTCATCAGGATTAGGATCAACAATGATGCAAAGGTCTGAACATACCTTCCCATTGTTTTAGATTTATCGGATTGGAGCAAGTTCAAAAGTTCTTGCCTATCTTTCAAGAGTTGGTTGTGAGGTGTAAACCTTTCATTCAACTTGGCTTTGAATGTGCTCCAAGGCAAACTCCCCATTTAAGTTTGGCTCAACATCCTTTTATGTTGTCCACCATTTTAAGGCACAATCTTTCAAAAGAGATTGCACTAACCTAAATCAATCAACATCCATGTTGATTGTTTGGGATTCAAAGTAGGCCTCCATTTGGAATGTCCACTGCTTAACCCTTTTTTACACACCCCCAAACTTTTCAGGAAACCCAAAGGTGGGTCCCATAGTGAAACAACAGAAAAAGAAAAGAGTTGGGGCATGCTCCTTAATTTGTAAACTTCAAAAGTAAAATGACGTGTTGGAGCTTCGAGATGGGACTAGGAAGAATTCACAAGTGAGAGTTCAAGATGATCAACCTGCACAACCAATAAAAGAGGGCGATAAGTGCAAGTCAAATGGAAATGGTGTGATGAACTTAGTAAGGATAATTTCAAACACAAGTTTTACACTCCCCTCCCTATAGTATACTTTGTGCCTTTCAATGGGGATTACATCCAAATGTCACTTTTCCCCAGGACTCCCAAGTGGGAGTTCCAAAACTAGGACTCTTGTTGTCCCAAAACTTTGGATGCTCATATTTTTCTCAAATCAAGCTTGTTTTGAGAGTGTGAGGATACTATCTTATAGCCCTTGAAAATATTTTTCCAAAGGTGTATAGCATGCTCCAATCGGACTTCATTTGACCCATCTTTCAAGGGATTTGTGGTCGGGAGTCAAATAGCCCAATTTGATTCCCGCCCCTTCTTTTGATCATAACACGTGCAAATCAGGACTAAATGACCAATGCGAGGGCACTTCAAGCATCTATGCTTCAAGACCTTTCTAATGGTATCCTAGAGGCCCAATTTGGTGTTTTTTTGCCTTTTCAACCAAGGCTTTAAACATTCACAACTCTTACATAAGTGCAATTTCCAAAGTGAAAGTGCACTTGGGAGTCATTAGGCTTTATCCTTGCATTCTCCCCCATTTGTGAGAGTGTGTTTCACACCTAAACACGCTCTTGGCCTCATGGGCCTTTGCACTTCGCGCTTTGTTGTGGACCCAATGTTAGGGTTGCAACACCTTGTGTTTCGCCAAGCTCTTCTCGCATTGACTATTTTAGCTCTTAATTACATGTGCACCCCATGGCATACTTGGTGAGTCCCAAAGTCCCAACCACTCATGACAGATTTAGATTTGTTACTTAAACTCATTAGACCTTATTATTGAAGTTAAGTCACAGTCTAACTTGGAGCTGGCCCAAGTCCAACTGCAAGAATCAAACCACATCACCATAAGCCAAATCAGCCCCGGGTTGACTTGGGGGCCTTCCAGGACCAACTCCTAGAGTTGGTATAAAGGACTTAAGTTGGGACGACTCGAGTCATCTTGGGGCTAAACCTTCTCTTATGATTTGGGCCTTGAAGCTTTAAAAGGACAACTTCTAATCATTTGAAAAGCTTTAGCAAGCGCATTCCCATTGGGCAACCAAAGATAACGATTAATTGTCTATTGAGGGTTTTAAGGGGATGATGCCCAACACCATAAACCCAAAAACAACCCCTTGTCGTCTCCTTTGCTTGGCAAAGCTGAAGCTTCACCTTAGCCCATTTGGACCTCGAGGTCTGGATGCTCCCCGACTCCTAGAGGAGTCAAACCTCACAAATCCATTTCTGGCCTAACTCTTGTATTGCCTTAGTGCCCCACTAAGGTGGTCTGAGATGAAGCTCACATCCGCTTAAGACATCTCTTATATGGAAGGGCATGTCAGGCTTCCTTGTGATCAATCTGAAACTGACAAGGTAAACCTCTATTGGATCTGAACCCCAAAGTATGCAGCCACCTTACTTTTGATGGGTTGTTTTAGGTCCTACTGGGTTAGGAGAAATGTTTTACAAGTGTTCCGAGGAAGGATGTGAAGCAGGGATGGATATTGAAAGCAATTCAATCAATTTGTTCTGGAGCTTGCACCTGTGGGCTACATAACAAAACCTTGGGGAAATTCCCCTTTGATATTTTAGGGCAGATTATAGGCAGAGTTTCCTGTTGCTAGGGTGTGGGGAGTTTGCTGTAAGGACAAATGTGGGGCAGGTACCTGATTTGGCAGGTTACAACCATCAGTTCTGATTCTGAGTAGTAAGAATCGAACCACAACAGGGTTTGATTTTTAGAACCAGACCCCAAACCAGATTTTGTGTTTTAAAGAATTGGACGTGCAAATGGGTTCTCAATTCTATTCATGTGTGAAACCAAAATCAGATAGCAAATATATATATATTGCCTACACATGGGGTTAATAGGAGGTTAACTGCCAATCTGGGCAGCAACTGGATCAGAAATCCAGTCTGTTCTTTTTTGAACTGGAAACAGAATCACAATTGGAATGTGTTTTTTGAAGAACTGGACCTGAAACCAGATCCTCAGTTTTATTTATGTGTAAAACCTGAACCCAAACTGCTTTAATTTATTTTTAAAATGGAAATTACAATTTCTTCTTCATAAATTGCCTAACACAAGGGTAAAACCACCCATCATCAAACTGACCCATGACCAAACCACCTATGATTGAACATTTTGTAATATTTTCCTCATTCCTTAACCAAATTGAGCATTGTTTTGTGTCATTGGATGCACAAACTGAAGGGCTACAAATGCTCTTTGGGTGCCAGAACTAATGGAGCAATGCAGAAAACACAGGAAGAGGATAAGTGATAGTTTGCTTTAATTTTTTGAAAAGTAGCTCTAGACCCTCTCTAGTTCCAGCCCCATATCTTCCTTATTTTTAGTCCGTTTTGAGTGATCTTTGTGTTCCAGAACAAATAAGAACTAATGTTGTTCAGTTCTTGATTTCAAAAGGACCGGTCAATCTCAGTTTTAATTTTTTCTTTTTTTTTGTTTTTGATGAAATCTTTGGTATGATCTGGAGACTAATTTTTTTTGGATTAAAAAACCCACTGATTATGATCATTTTCACAAAACAATTTAAGCCAGTCCGGTTCTATCTTCATGGACCATGACACAAAAGTAAACAATTTTTTTTTTTGTAATATTAGTTTGTTCAATTAGTACACATAATTCAAAATAGAGATTATATAGTATTAATTATGTACAATCCATAAATGCAATAACTTACTTAAATGTAAGATAGGCTTATCCTTTGTAAAACAATATTACTTATGTAAGTAAAGAACTGCTTAAATCCAGACACCACACCCACTTTTAAATTCTAATTCAATTTTGAAAAGAGTATGATTCCCCAGTTATGTTCCAATGATGGTCCCAAGAAATCATGGAAGCTCCTGTCCAAAGACCTTCCAACTTGACCTCTAACTTAAACATGAACCTACCTAAATCCAAGAACTTGCTTGGAGGAATCCACCACTGGGGCAGTTACATCTTAAGATCTGGCATGCTGTTTCTTTGTTGCGTTGGGGAGGCACTCCAGTCAGCATATTACATTCTCAACCTTGAGCTCTGCCCTTGATTCCAACATTCTGAGTGCAGCTCCTCCTCCTATACAAAGTTAGAATGGCAAAAATTTGTCACCACTGTTTATTGCTTGTGATGTGGGCAGAAAGGGCTCGTTGGTAAGTACTAAGGCACTTCAAATTCCTCTTTGGATTACTTGAGGAAAAAGACATTTGTAATAACAGGGTTGAATTTTAATTTAGTCCTGCAGGCTTCAGAGTTCGCCATGAATAGGCATTCTCTAGATGTTTTTTTTAAAAGCGCTTTAAATTTAACTTCTTAACTTATGAAAAGTGGCGAGTTTTGTTTCTACAAACCACAATTTGCACTTGGATAATACATTTTTTCCAAGTTTTTTTCAATCTCTTTTTTTTTGCAGCATAGTGAAATTCATCACCAGAAAATTACACTGAATTTTTATTCTGATCTTCTTGTTTTCATTCAGGAGGGGAAATTTTCACGCCTATATTTGTGTGTATTTTGAAAGGTTTTGTTTGTACACCTGTTTTGAGAAAGCAATCATGTATGCATTCCAACCAAAAACAGGTATATTTTCACATGCATTAATTGAGGTATAGTGATTGCTTTTCATTAAGGCAAATTGTTAGAGGCCATCAAAATTTTGATCAAGATGTGCTGTTAGAAAGGTCAAAACTAGTGTTGGCCGGTTCTTCCCTTTTGAAAGAATCTCAGGTCCCCATTTTGACATTATAAAAATGTTTTGGTTAATTGAGACTGGTTCTTTAAATTTTGAAACTTGTATTTTTGATTTTTTAAAAATAATTCTTTTCAAGTTCAAGAACCTTCAAGTCCAGCTCAAAAATAAGGTCTGTTTCATAACAAAGCTAGAGTATGGAGTTTTATAACAAACTGAAAATTGTGAAGTTATCAAGTTTTACAATAAATTAAAATCAATCATTTATCTATAAAGTTCAGCTTACTTCCTGGTTTTTCAAACAAAATTAATGGGCTTACGATAAGAATTGAAACTTGTTTTGAAGAATTAATTTTCAATATTTCAATTCCTGATTCTAACAAAAGGCAAGTTCTACCATCCTTGTTATGCCAGGTCCACCAAAAGGTTTCTAGGTCGGGTCCAGGTCAAAAGAACCTGAACCCCCTGACTTTAACATTCCAGACCAGAGAACTGGTCAAACCGTGGTGTCTTGTCGTCACTTGGATGATACTAAAATAGGTCGCTACAAAATAAGGAGGAGAGTCTAGAGATAATTTCTATATTTTCACTGCACTTATAGCGATCTCAGAGCTTTATCTGAAGACAAACTCTACTTAGCTCCTTCTAGCTTGAAGTATAGGGCTACATAAAAACATTGCTATCTATTTTAAACAGTGTGCCTAGTCTATTCAAATAAACACGCTGCACAGTGTTTTTATTCCCCTTTGGTAGCGAATTTTCTGAATCTGTCGATTTTCTTTCAAAACATTGAAAACTATTTTTGATTGTGAAGGGCTTGGTTTTGGGCGCAAATCCTTGAGTTTTCAAAAATTAGAAAAGAGTTCGCCAGATCTTGACCTAGGTACGTCACAAATTTATTAGGATGCCTGAATTTTTGAAAAAAAATATGAAAAAGTGTCTCCATGTTGTTATGGCCGATCACCATTCACTCAACATCAGAAAACCAAAAAAGATGCCTGCATGCATACTTTGAGAAAAACAGCAGAATTTGCCAGTTAAAAATACAGCTCGTTGTAGGAATAATAAAGATTACACACATTTGATCTTATCACAGAATTTACTGTGAATTTCCCAACCTGGTTCAAACTTCAAAAGTAAGCATAAAGATAATAGTAGGTTCAGAATACGATAGCTACTACCCCTGGCCAGGGTGAACCAGCACCTACACTGGAACCTTCACCTTCTTGAGTAAGGGGCATTACAGACTATAATTAACCTGTGAAATGTTAAATTTGAGAGGTCCTTATTTAGTTTAAAGATGGGATATTAAAAATGTTTAGAAGTAATTCAAGCAAGATTAGGGTTTTTACAGTGATACCAGTGTAGTTGCTGGTTCACTCATGGGTCATCAACTCTCTGCCTGGTTTGGCGGGTTTAAATTTTTTCCTATTAGGGTACTGATTGGTAGTTCTTTGGTGGATAATTTGGTAACTGAAAACAGGCCAGAGTGAAGTAGCACTTACATCAGTGCATCGTCAAGTGCATCAGTGCACCATCCACTTGATGCAGGTTATGACTCAGTTTTGGATGAACGTCAATAGCGTGAATATGGGGTTTCACCTCGGTAACCCATGCTGTAAGAGTTAGGTCATATACATAAGTATATAGGTACAAAAATAGGTAAGTACTCTGTAAGTCAATGGTTTTTACATAGGCATGGGCTGTTTTTGCTATCTACCTACTAACAGCCTGCATGTGGGTTATTAGTATGTAGCAAAAACAAACAATGGAACCAACTACTAATGGATGAACATCAACTGAGTTAATTTATTGTTTCACCTTGGTAACTCATGCAGTAAGAAGTAGTTTCTATATATAGGCAGGGAGGAAAATAGGTGGGAAAGTAGGTAGGAAAGTACTCTGTAAGTAGATAGTTTTTACAGAGGTAAAGGCTGTTTTTATTACCTACCTACTAACAGCCTGCTTGTGGGTTGTTAGTAGGTGGGAAAAACGGAACTTGGCCAACTACAAGGTTTACAAGGGAACTGGAACCCAACAGAAAACTGTTTCCTGGGTTAGCTATTGAACTGAAAACCAACAGAAAACTGTTTCCTGACTCCTCCCCATCCATCCTTCGTGGTCTGCTGGTGGATGCTGGTTCACTCTGACCGTGAAAGCAGGGGTTCTCTTTCTGTCTCGTGTTCGAGTTCCAGGCTCGCAGCAACCCCTAGTCACCTCCAGAAGGAAACCCTCCCTACCCTCGATCGCATCCTCCAGGCCTCACCCGCCTGCCTTAGACTTCACCATAAAAGCTGCTCGCTCACGACCTGCTTTCACAACATTCCTTCTCTGATCTTCTGTTGCTGGGGCCTCCGCTGTCTACTCTCTGCTTGCTTTCGTTTCTTACTCTAGCTGCTCCTTTGCTGCAGACCGTGCAGTCTTAGATTCTTCTGGGGTTTTCTCTCGCTGTCGCTCACTCTACTGAATTCTCTACTACCCTGGAGCATGTCTGCCGTGGTTGTAGGTGTGTGTTGTACGTGAAAAATTAGCCCTGTCAGCTTGGCGGCTAGGCGTGACAATCCGTTCCTGTATGTGTACTTGTGTTTTAGACAACGGCAGAGATTAGAGGCAGTTCGTGTCCGTTGCTTCGTGCTGGAACACATCATGTGAATTCTTTTGTTCCATCTCTGATTTGACCACTCACATGTTGAGCTCTCTGCGTTCCTCCGAACCACACACATAGCGGCGAGCTTCGTGCGATCCGGCTTTGGAGGAACTGGTGCAGGTCGTTTTCTCCTAAGATACTGTCGCATCGATCATCGATAGGGATGGGTAAGGAGTGGTCGGTGACAACGAGAGAGAGCACGCTCGAATTCATGTATACAGAAATTTGTATACCTGTGTTCATGCGTGTTCTCTCCCGCTGTCACTCGCTGTTCTTTTGCAATTCTACTTTTTTTTTCTTGCCGGTTAGTACTTTTTGATCAACCCTTTGTGCTAACGATCATCCGTGAATTTCGGTGAATCCTTTACAGAAAACCCCTTCAAGCACTTTTGGTGATCTTTTGCCGTTTGGAACTTTAGCGCTTGTTCAGGTCTGCTCCCCGTTACTCGAGCAATGCGTGACACCCTTGTCGGTCGATCTTTCTCCCGGTCATCCATTGTGGTTTTGTTGTTGTAGTGGCCAGACCCAGAGTTATTGTGGATCATCCAGGTCGTTTCGGGTTCACCGCTAGTGGCGAGCACTGCGATAATCTGGAACTGCTGACTGACGTCGCGTCGCTTGTGCTTCTTGCACTGTGGCATGCGCGGTATGAGAATTGAGCCAGGCACATCCGGAAAGTCTGACCTACAATTTTGGTGAGTAACATGCCTTGCTAACTCTACAGGATGCTATAGGTTTAGCCGTTTCCATCTTTCCTGATTGCAGTTCCTTGGAAGCTTGACGACGATGTTCACCAATTACTAGAAAGTCTACAAGATGTAAGCTCTATGCATATGGCTTTTTCTCTGGAAGTTGTGATGACATATTGAGTTTATAACCCTATGTTTTAGTATGGACTTGTTCAAGAGTGGTTCATTCACGTGTATCGATGTGTGAATACATTTTCTTCCATTTGCTAACCGTTTGCCATATGTGTTCTTGAATTTTTCTTTCATACTGTTCCATCGCATGACACTGCCACCAGCAGCCAAACGTGTCAACGCTAAAAGACCTTATGATCTCCTTCAACCGGAGTCCTAAGTTTAACTTAAAGCACCCCTGGCCGTGATGGCCAACCTCAATAGTGTTGGTAAATTTGGCTGTCGGACAGCTTGGCATCGCCTCTTGCCAATGACTGGATTGGACTTGTGTGTAGTAAATAAACAATCTTTGCATACAGTTAATATGCAAGAGTTCGTAAGTCCTGCTAGCTTCCAGGCAGTTAGATCTGGAAACAAATTTTTTTGTTTCCTGAAACTGAGTGTGAAGTAGGCTGAAGACAAGATGTGAACTCATGAGAACATTAAGCGTTCATCAAAATTCAGCAACTACTTTCTACACTCATTCTTTTCCGTTTTCTCATTCAGTACCATGAACGATACTAGGCAGGAACGGTTACACCAAGCACTTTGTTTCTTCCCCTGTCTGACCCTGGACCCGGCCTGTGCCAAGGGATTTCGGTGCACCAGGTATAAAGCACCTGAACATAGGCACTCTGATTTTGGCCCCATGGTCTATATCTTTCTTTTTCTCGAGCATAGCTTTTCTTTTTGGCAGTCGCAGCTCCCATATCAGACAGTCAATGGATCTAGACTAAACTGGAAATGCTGAACATGGAAAGAGCCAGGCTCCAGCCTGCAGCTAACCCTGCAGGTTTATTGTGATCCTATACTATCATGTCGTAGTGCATTAGAATACGATGTCCAGTATGTGAATGCTGTTACATGACATACATTTATAAGATCTAGTCGAAGCTTTGGTTGCAAGAATGTTGTCATGGTCTATATGTTTCTTTCTCTGCAGCATAGCTTTTGTTTTTAGCAGTGGCAGCTCCTAGATCAGACAATCAATGGCGGCTCTAGCGAAACTGGACATGGAAAGAGCCAACTTGCAGCTAATCCTGCAGGTTAATTATGGTCCTGTACTACCATCGTAGTGTGTTAGAATACAAAGTCTGCTCTGTGGATGCTGTTACTTGGCATACATTTATAAGATCTAGACAAAGCACTGGTTGCAAGCATGTTGTCATGGTCTATACGTTTCTTTTTCTCCAGCATAGCTTTTGTTTTTCGCACTGGCAGTTCGTAGATCAGACAGTCAGTGGATCTAGGTAAAACTGGAAAAGCTGCACATGAAAAGAGCAAACCTGCAGCTAATCCTGCAGGATAGTTGTGGCCCTGTACTACCATGGTAGTGTACTAGAATACGAAATCTAGTGTGTGAATGCTGCTCACTTCACATATATGTAGATCTAGTCGGAGCACTGGTGCAAGCATGTTGTCATGGTCTACATATTTCTTTTTCTCCAGCATATAGCTTTTGTTTTCAGCAGTGGCAGCTCCTACATCAGACAGTCAATGATGGATCTAGGCGAAACTGGAAAAGCTGCACATGGAAAGATCCAAGTTACAGCTAATCCTGCATGCTCAAGCCTCATTCTCGTCCTGTACTATCCTCCTAGTGTACATAAGAATACAAAGTCTGGTATGTGAACGCTGTTACTTGACATACATTTAGATCTAGTCGACGCACTCGTTTCAAGCATGTTGTCATGGTCTATATGTTTCTTTTTCTCCAGCATAGCGTTTTTTTTAGCAGTGGAAGGTTCTCCATCCGACAGTCAATGGATCTCGGCTAAACTGGAGAAGCACACATGGAAAGAGCCAACCTGGAACTTATCCTGCAGGCTAATTCTGGTCCTGTAGTATCATCCGAATGTATAAGAATTCAAAGTCTGGTACGTGAATGCTGTTACTTTACGTACATTTAGATCTAGTCGAAGCACTGGCTGCAAGATGTTATCATGGTCTACCTGTTTCTTTTTCTCCAGCATAGCTTTTGTTTTTAGCAGTGGAAGCTCCTAAATCAGACAGTCAATGGATGTAGGCTAAACTGGAAGAGTTGCACATGGAAAGAGCCAACTTTCAGCTAATCCTACAGGTTAGTTGTGGTCCTGTGCTATCATCGTAGTGCATTAGAATACAAAGTCTGCTATGTGAATCCTGTTACTTGACATAGATTTAGATCTAATCGAAGCACCGGTTGCAAGCATGTTGCTTTAAGTAGTGCATGAGTTGATCTGAAGCGTAGATATCTTGAATACCAGTGATCTTTTTGATATGAGGATGGATCGTGTGAAGGATGTTGCTGAATGAGAAGTCGAAGTTCTGTAGAGCAAAACTGCGCATAGTCTTACCACTCCCCATTCCTCTTACAACTCGTGTTGGAGTTCAACAATATGCACTTTTAGAAGGGAAATGTATGTGTTTGGATCAATCCTGATCATGTCAAGTACTTGGATATCAAAAAGGTATCTGTGACAACTCCCCATTCCTATCCTGGAAGGAATCAAATACGACTAGAAAATAGAAAGTACGCGATATATGAGCATGTTGTCAAGTTACATGCAGTAGTATTATCTCAAGTTCTAATATATTTCTATTTTGCCTTAGGTCATGTCAGTGCAAGGAGGCTGTACTCCAGCAGAAATGTGCATGGGGATGACAAAATTTTTGTGCTATTGGAAGAATGATCAACAAATGTTCATATGAAAAGGAACTATTAAGTTTGGTGAGAATTGAACTAATGAAGACGTTCAAAAGTGGAAAACAACCATCGAGATCCAATTTCAAGGTTTGTGAAGGTATATGCTGCACACACTCAAAGAAGCTTGACTGGAAGAAATAATCGTGAATCTGGACCTTCCAGTGTACATAGAAACCTAGTCATCCACTGGGCTATAGCTGGTTATTTGTATGAGATTATCATTAGTTCGGGATTTAATCTCACATTTAGTCTTTTACTTCGTTATATAAATGAGACCTCCCATTCCTGAACTTTCTCAATTTGGCATCTTGCAAGTTCCTCACGTATGTTTGATTTCATGTGTGCTGGTTCCAACATGACATGACTTGTTTAAAAGTTAGTGTAACAGATCACGTCAAAAAGAGTCTGGGAGAGCATGAAGGGGAGAGGAAACAGTGAAGTCTCTGAAAGATTGAGCATGCAAGGAATATTGAATTGTTTTTTCCTAGATCCCAGGAAGAAACCATGCAGATGAAACAAGGGATCATGGAAAATTAGCTGAGAGGATGAGAGATTGAAGATTTCAACAACCTCGGCAGCTGCACCCTGGGAAGTGAGATTTCCAAGGCAAAAGTTGACTCGACTTGAAGGAGGTTCAAACTACAAGCTTTCATGATTTCAAATAAGGAGTATTGTTCAATTTACACAGGTTAAGGAATTCGACCGTACGACATCATATTAGAAGAAGAGAAAGGAATGAGATTAAAGACTCTAAATGCTATTCATGGCTTGTTAGTATAAGACACATTATTCCATTCATAGTTTTTTTTGTCGATTCGCATGAAAGTCGTTGATATTTCGATGACAAGTATGAGGCCAGGACTCATGTGTAGGTTTATAAAACTTATGCCTTTAAAGAAGTTGATTTTCACAAAGAACCTTACTTGAGAAAACAGAGAGTTGGATTGCATTCCCCCGATCTGAGGTCAACAAACACAAGCTAGAACTGAACTACCCTGAACGTATGCTTTTCTTGAAAACGACAGAGAAATGGATTTGCATTCCCCCAGAGCATCTTTACTCCGAAGCTAACAGTGCTGACACACAAGAGAACACGACGACAATGTGACTTCGTCAAGGAAAAAACCTAGTGTATATTGCCGCAACTGCAAGCTAGAACAACCTCAAGAAGAAAAAATTCACTGAACTACATCAAATCCATGAGCTGAAAGCCATTCGGCGGAGGAAAACCTGAAGCGATGGAGAGGGTGACGATGATGTCTCAGTTACTCAAACATGGCAATATCCGAACTTCCTGCTCGTCGATTACTCGTACGGAACAAAGTCCGCGCAAGACGATGAAGAACAAGGGGCAAAAAGGACAAAGAAAAAACCAAACCAACTAACAGAAAAGCAAGCTAGGAACAGCCGGGCATTGGGATGGCTCCTTATGGAACAGCCATGGAACGGCTGGGAACAACCATGGAACAGCCATTACGTGGCCGCACCAGAGGCCATGCTTTTTTGCAGACACCATCAGCCGTCTCCTCAATAACTGAAGGACAATGTCACACATCAATCTAACAGAAAATATTAAACAGGCCAAAGGAAATGAATGCAGTCAGTACAAAAGTGCTGCTGCTATTTTTTTCTCTGGTCTGCCCATTTGCCCCATTCATATTTTCTCAAGTGACACCCATGCATGTTTTGCATTCGTAACCTCGTATAAGGAAATTATTAAACAGGCCAAAGGAAATGAATATAATAATCTAACTAGTAATCCTTCTTAGTAATCCTTCTCATATTATACGTGCTTTCAAAAGCATTTATATAACTTTTATTTTATTTTTGTAAAAATCAAACATTACTATCAAAGTGGGGTGCAATTTACGAGCTTAATCATTATAGGACCTTAAAAGTGAAATAATTTCATTATACTATCACTATGTATACATCATGTTTCATTATTAGTTAACATAATTTATTATTACAATTTACTATAATAAATAGGTTTATTTTTATGTTTTTAAAAATATTTTATCTATGTTATTTTATGATATACCTTATATTATTTTATGTTATTATAAATTAAATTATTTAACTAACTTTAGGTTATACTTTAGGTTATATTATTTTAAATTAATATATGTTATTTCAAGATATATATTTTTAGTTATTCAAGGTCATTCTACTTTATGTTATTATAAATTACTTTATCATAAGTATAATAACTTAAAATAATTTAAAACAAAATATAATGACCTAAGGTAAAAATAATTTAGAACAGAAAATAATAACCTATGAAAAATAATGTTAAATACCCTACAATATAATATCTACCAATAGCTTATGATATTATAACATAAAACATTAAACAATAATTTATAATACAATAATCATCAATAATTATAATATAACATATAATAACCAACACTAACTTATAATACAATAACCATTAATAAAATAGCCATCAATAATCACCAATATTCACTAATAGAATTATCACCAATAACCACCAATAACCATTAATATAATAACCATTGATAAAAACCAATATCCACCTATAGAATATCCATCAATAACCATTAATACAATACCCACTAATAGTCGTTTATAGAATAGCCACCAATAACCATTAGTAGGATAGCCACCAATAACCATTAATATAATAGTTACCAATATCCATTAATAGAATAGCCCCCAATAACCATTAGTAAAATAACCACCAATAGCCATTAGTAGAATAGCCCTTAATAGCCATTAATAAAATACCCACCAATAGCCATTAATAAAATACCCACCAATAGCCATTAATAAAATACCCACCAATATCCATTAATAAAATAACCACCAATATCCATTAATAGAATAACCACTAATACCCAATAATAAAATAACCATCAATAGCCACAAATAAAACAACCATCAATAGCCATTAATAGAATAACCACCAATAGTCATTAATAAAATAACCACCAATAGCCATTAATAGAATAACCACCAATAGCCATTAATAGAATAGTCACCAATAGCCACCAATATAATAAATACTAATGGCCATTAATAGAATAATCACTAATAATTATTAATAGAATAACCACTAAAAAACATTAATAACCACAAATAGAATAAGTACTAATAGCCATTAATAACCACCAATAATAATAATAAAGAACAATTAATATCCATATATTAAAATTACTTAGGATTGCCAAAAATAATCTAAGATGAAATAGTTTATAATTCTAAAAAATAACTTAAGGTGAAATAACCTTCAATAACCAAAAGTAATTTAGATTAACCAAAAGTAGCTTAGGGTGAAATGTCTAAAAATAACCAAAAGTAATTGAAAATAGCCATAAATAGCCATAAATAATGTAAGGTGAAATAATTTAAATTAATGAAAACTAGTCATATAATAATTGAAAATAATTTAACATAGGTAATATTATTATATCAACAAAAAAATTCTCCATTTATTTTTATTTTTTTTGTTTTTCAAAAGAATGGTCATTGAAATGTTATTGAATAATGATATTCAACTTTTTTTTTGTTCAAATGATTTTAAACTTTCTAAAAGAAAAAAAATGTAATTGTGTACATTATTGAAATTTTTTTTAAAGCAATTTCGAATCATTTTATTTGAACAAAATCTCAATAAAATATGAATTTTCAAGTTTATGTTTTTGTAATGTTTAAAATGAGGTATTTGATAAATAGAATGTAATGTAACATTTTATCACAATAAGTGGGGTGGTTTGATGGTAAAGGTGTTTGCATCCATTCCAAAGGTCAAAAGATTAAACCTCATGGGTGGTGTTGTGTGTGGTCAACAATGGTATGTTGATTAAATATTTTTTTTACCGAATTCCTAAAATATGCTTAAATTGATTATGTTGCCTACTTACCTACCTCGGCCAGGTTTTTAACCTAGCGTAATTAGTGGCACGTGTCAATAAATAATAGGCTTAAAAATTCATGAAATTATCAATAATATTATATATTAAATAATTAAAATTTAATTGATTTCCACACTGGTTAATTAATTAACTAACAAATGAATGGTTTGGTAAATTTGTATTTCATTTGAAAGTAACCTTGTTTCACTAGTACCATAGCCACTAGTTCCTATTCATTAAGGTGTTAAACAATTTCACTAGGTAAAAATGTCCAAATTTGCTCAAAATCTAATGAAACTTAAAGTGAACTAAAAACGCATTTCCTAGTAGTGAAATTATTGAACCATTTTAAAATTCATATACAAAATGATAGTTAAGCTCTGATCTTATATTTTCAACTTTAAAAGCCCATAACTTATTTAATTTTATGAATTATATATTTAAAGTACCTACATCATGATGTACATACACAAGTTGATAACCTCAAATCACCCAAGTTCTTATTGACAAAAAAAATGTTGTGCATCATTATGAAATAAACATTCCATAATTGTACCACATTGCAAAATTTGACAATGTTTCAATCAAATTCCAATCCATTGTAGGTTACATTCACCTTATAGTGAAAAAGAAACAAAGGAAGAATAGCTCAAGAACCCTACCAAATAAGTTTTGTACATTTTTAAAAGTAAAAATGATTAGAAATATAGTTGCAAAATTAGAGAAATTTACCTAGCAAAAGCTACTAAAGAAAAATCCTTTTGGATTGGCATTTTGATTTTGGTGTTCAAACATAAAATGGGTAATAGTGAAATGTTAAAGTTTCATTAAAAGAGTCTCTTTTAAAAAAGGATTAGGGCTTTTATTTATTTAACTAGATGTTTAACTTTGACATGTATCCTTTACCTATATGGGTAAAACTATTCCACACAACATTGTTATGTTATGTACACAAGAAATGTTTTTAGAGCTTAAATTTTTGACATTCACTGAAACAAAACCTAACTTGTGGGTTCACCTTTCAAGGACACTAACGTATGCCATGAAAGTAGTCCTCAACAATGTAAGAAATCAAAATTTGCAAAGCTTTCAAGCTAAAAAGTATGTGAAATCTTTTGACGTCAAATTTTTAAATGATATGAATGTATCAAATGTACCACATGGACATAGTTTTTGAAGCTTAAAATGGTGTACCAACTTTTGTTTTTCCTATACTTTCAATTTACTTTGCAAACACTAAGTAAATATATCCACATTACTCAAAAGTAGATATATTCTACAAATTAATTAAGAATTCCATGCATTTGTTGCACTTCAAATTATGGTTGACCATATGTAAATTTTTTAATAAGGTTGGTACATCCCAACTATTATGGCATTGCCACTTGGGTGGTCATTTGTTTTTGTACTAAAAAGTTACATGATTAAAATTATGAGGTCACATATATTGGTTGTGGGGTAGATATTATAATTCAATTAGGAACTACAATAAGAATTTTTTAATTCTCAAATTCAAATATAATTCACATAAAGTATGCAATAACAATATGTATAAAGAAAAAATTGATCAGAAAAATTATATAATACGTAAAAGAGACTTATAATAGGTATTATTTACTAGTAGGTTCATTTGATAGGATGGAAAGGATATAAATTATACTAAAGGATCAAAGTAAAGAAGGTAGCAATATAATGAAAACATGATATATATTTGATCATGACAAAGAGTTGATGAAGGCCAAGATGTAACAACTCAGTGGTCCATTTACTTTGATCATAATTAAAATATTAATGTTTGATTTGATTAGACAACCCAAAAGCATCATCTTTTTTTAAATGTATTTTTTTCAACGGAAACAAGCCAAGTGTTCATTATTTGTTAGGTATTGTATGAAGGAACAATCTTCCCCACCCTATTATTACCTTTTTTTTAATATGTGCATATTTAAATAACCCTAAATGTATTTAAATTTTCAATTTTGAGAAATGATGAGATGACATTAAACATAGGAAAATCATGTGAAAAAACTATTTTTTTTACATATCATAATATTATGTACCTAACATATGCTTCAACTAAATAATTAAGAGGTTATAAATAAAATACCAATGTCTAAAATGTAAGTTTTTTCAAAACGATTCAATTGTCAATGGCACATCCAAGGATCCCTCACGTCATGTTCTTTCACATGCACTTCATATTCCTTCATGTTCATTTACTAACTTACTAGTTCACTTATTAACCTACTAACAACTAATACTTAAAAATTTTAATATTCATGTTTTGGATTAACATACCCTATATTAATTATATCTTGATTTTCAAAATAAGCATAATCTTATTATTAAAAATAAGAAAAATATGATTTTTACCTAACAACCAATATGTGGTGCGCTATATTTTTACTCATGTATTTTTTTAATTCAAAAAAAAAGTTCCCCCCTTATTATATGGGGACAATTTTGGCTTATGATCAAATGGGCCATATATCATAAAAATTCTCATAATACATGTAAGAAACAAAGGTTGGAAATTACATCACATAGATATAAATGTAACTTTTTGTTTAACTTCTTCATAGATAATAACATTATGACAAATTAACAAAATTAAATTTATAATTAAATTTAGAACCAACCACAAGGGTTAAAATGACCTCCAAGTATTAGGATTTTATAATATGATTCATAAACCTAATTCAAGATGGGGTTTCAAAATGAAGTTGTGTTAGGTTTCAATGTTGTTGACATGCCTGCATCAATAAAAATGGAACATCACCATGTATAATGCAAATGTATACCTTTAATAGGTGAAATTATCTATTTGAATTCCTTTGTTGATATTATTTTATTGTTCTTTGAAAATATTATGAAATTATGTAAAACCTTTTCATTAAAAAACTATTTATTAGTGAAGTAGTTTCCCCATCCCTACGCCAAAATATGTCCTTTACAACTACATATATATATATATATACACACACACACACCTAATAAATTATTATTATATTATATATTTATGTCTAAAATATAATAAAATTATTTATAATCATAATATAAACATAAATAATTAATATTGATTATTAAATTAGTAATATTAAATAATTTTATGTTGTTAAATATTATATGTTATAATTATTTTCATCCTATGATAGTTTGACACGTGGCATTACATAATGTTAGCCTAAAATGTAACTTAAATAACTAGGCAGGTCACTTAGTCTAGGTACCCTAGGCAAATTGAGGTAGGTACCTAGGGCTAGGTGGCTAGGCATAGGGAAAATTTCATTAACATATCATTGTTGACCACAACCATGGTCACTTGTGAAGTTTGATACTTGGATGGAAATCAAATCCTTAACCAACAAACCACTCCACTTCATATGTAAACATAGTGGGGTGCATTTTATTTAACCCATGTTTCATTGTAAATGTTACACAAATGCCAATTTTAATATTTAATATCTTATTGATATTTTTTCCATTGACATACACACTTATATTTTTCTCCTTTTAAAAATGTAAACTCATTTGAGTAAAAAAATGTTTGAATTTTGTTATTTCAATGACCATTATTTTCTTTAAAAATTTAAGCGCATGATTTAATTATAAATGGACATAGTAATAAGTAATGATATACCTCCCAAATTATAAACCTATATTTGATTAAAATTATATATATTATAAAAACTTGATGTATTGAACATATGAATTATTTACATAAAATCTTCATAAATAGATCACAAATATTTTTCGTTCAATAAATTTTAGTATATTTAAAATATCAATTATAATATTTAAGATGTGAAATATTAATTTAAATATTAAGCTCTAATTTCTTAATTAATAAATAATTTTATGTCATCTTTATATCAAAATATACTATTATAATTTTAAATAATTTATTTTAACCATTAAATTATATATTTTAATTAATTATATTAATCTGAAATTCTATTTATATTATGAAATTATAACTAACATTATCTATGTTTTATAATGTGATTTATTAATTTAATGTATTAGAACTGAATTAGTAAATGAATCTAATTATTTTTTAAAACTTGAATAACACCCAAAAATCGAAACAATAAATAAATAAATATCCACATGTGGTCATTTATACAATGTAGTTGCAACATAATTGCAAATGTCACAACATAGTCATGAAAATGACTAAAGTGACTATGAACAAAACAAGGACATGACTAGGAAAATGACTACATGATTAGACTTAAACATAGTCGCAAAATTTTCCAATCATGAAGGACATGTTTTGGCATAGTGCACGTTCACAAATTGAGTTGCACCCTAGTTATTAGGTTTGTTGGATGAATGCCATATCCAAATGCCATATTGTAATGCACAATGTGTAGAAAGGCCCTTTACAAACAAACTTTAATGTTTATGATTTTTTCAACATTTTGTTGACATGATTTCAAAACTTTCAAATACAATTTGAATCATACTTGTAGATTATATAAATTTCAAAGATCTTTGTTTAAGATTTTTAAACTAAATTGAAAATATGTTATGTATATGTAATGATTTGTTTTGTGTAAAATTTCATACTATAATTATGAAATCTAATAGCTCTTATGAATCACATATAAAGGAAAAAAGGAAAATTTTAATAAATTGGGCAAAAAAAAGGTTATGCTTTCCCTTTTGCCAAATTTGCACCAATTGACCTTTTTCCCATGGTTGTCAAAAATGACGTGATGTGCCATTTTTCCATCACTTATCACATTAGCGTCAATTATAATGCATGATTTTGTTGGGTCAACCTTAATGTTGACTAAACATTCCCACAATAAAAAAATAAAAATAATATTTTCTCATTATGCATTTAAGTTTAATTATTAATGAGTTAGCAATTAATTATAAAAATTCATATCATCAATAAATCATCTTGCGACTCGATTCATGTCACTAGATTATGACCAGATTGTGGACCTCTTGTGACTAAAAATGTTAACCATTTGGATGACAATTGAAATCCGGTCTCCACTTCTTAATGGTCAAGATCTTATTTTATTTTTTAATTTTCAAAATTGGATTCAAGACATGAAACTATGACCAAATTGTGGATTGGAATTGTGACCAAAAATCTTGACCGTTCAAATTGCAATTGAAATGATAAAATCTCGTCAACATTTCTTTATGATCAAGATTTTTCTTTTTTCTTTTACTATTGAAACCAAATGTTGGTTGTTGGATTGTGATTGGAGTGTTGGATTAGTTATAATTGAAAATCTTGGTTGCTTAGATGGCGATTGAAATCTAGTTGACATTTTTCAATGTTCAATTTTTTTTAATTTATTTATAAATATATTTTTTCATTCTCAAAATTGGATTCAAATCATTGAATTGTGACTAGGTTGTGGATTGATTACAACCAAAAGTTTTGGCCATTTAAATGGCAACTAAAATCTAGTCGAAACTTTTCAACGATCAAATTTTTTTTCAATTTTTGTTCTTTATGTTCTTGGGATTGGATTCAAGCCATTAGATTACAACCAAGGTGTGGACTAGTTATAATTGAAAATTTTGGCCGTTCAAATGGCAATAAGGTTGTCATGGTGTTCAAGCATTCGTCATGACACAACATACACATTTGGATATACACGCACCCCTACATCACATTTGTATAAGGTCAACCTAGGTGAACTTGAGTCAAAGGCATTCTAAGGTTGCCTAAAGCAAGTTTATGGGTGACCAAAACTGGACCCATTTTCATTGTCATACCACCTACAACAACCAAAAACAAATCAATCACCACACAATTGGCGACAAAATGCTTTCGGTCACCAAACTTGTGATGATCAAAAAAAATTTAGTCACCACACAATTAGCGATGGAATGCTTTCAATTGCCAAGCTTGCAGTGACTAAAAACATTCCATTGCCAATCATGTGGCAATTATTTTTTTCTCAATTGCCACACATCTTTGGATCTTGGTCATCCAATTAATGGTGGGTTAATCTCCACCATTGATTTGGCGACAAAATTTGGTCTTACTTAGTAATAAAATGTAGATCCTACATGTTAATATTCACTTTCTCTTTTGAGGTGTGCAGGCCTTATGTTGTTTAACACCAAGCATTGCCATGTACCTTAGGAGGGAAGGGTGAAACCTTTATGGGTGTTTGAATTTTAAATTGTCATATTGCATTTGCAATTGGTATTGAATTTTAATTATAGCCTTAAAAATGGAATTTGATATTATTGTTGAATACCTAAATTATATTAATCAAGCCTATTGTTCTTGTGTATAGTGTTTTATCATGGAAGGAAGGTGGAACATGTAGAATCCATGGTATTTGATGTTAAAAGAAGTCAAGGAAAATGGAATGCAAGTTTTGTGACAATTTTATTTCATATCGCAAAGATAAAATGCTCTTCCATTCAAGGTATTGATATGATGGCAATGGGTGAAATGGAGTTCCAATGTGTTCAAAGGCACATCCATGAGTGAAGGCCCTATTTGCCCAATTTGGTGGACTTGTCCCTCCACTACTAAATGACATGGAAGTACCTACCCATATCTCAAATGGGTGAATAGAGGATGTGACCATTAAAACATCGATTCCTTTAATGGAAGGAGAATTTGCTTTGACGTCTCAAATGGAAGGGGCTCAAATTTTCACCCCACCTACAAATAACACATAAGGTTCTAATAGATAAATAACAACATTTGAACCTTTCAACATGTTTCATTGCTCAAGGGATTGAATTTAACCAAAAAACATGATTATGCCAAGAAGTGGGCAACTTTCTTGTATGAAGCAAATATCCCTTTCACTATTGTGTGACACCCAACGTTCATAGAAGCTGTGAAAGTAACCTTTGAATCTCAAACCTATTACAAACCCCCATCATACCATGGATTGCGCACAAATTTGTTAAAGCAATCCAAGGTGGACGTGTCCAAACAAGTAACTCAATTCACAAATATGGAACAACCATTTGTTCTAATCATTAAAACAATGTTGCACAACATCCATTGTTGAACATAATGTTTACTTGTCTAAGTGGCAATTTATTCATAAGTTCCATTCAAAACCTATGTGTAGTAGCATTTGGATCAATTATCTTGGATCTTGGCCTTGACATTATCAATGGTATGATCAAAACCCTACGTGTAGTAGAATTTGTATCATTTGTTTTGGATCTTGGTCTTGACATTATCAATGGTATCAAATCGCTATGTGTAGTAGCATTTAGATCAATTGTCTTGGATCTTGGTTTTGACCTTATCAATGGTATCAAACCATATGTGTGCATGCATTTGAGGTTGTATGTGGCTCATGGAACCTTTCTACAATGTGCAACTCTTGGAACATCACTAATTATGTATATGTATGGGGACGAATTGAACCCCTTTTTAGTCTGCAACTCAAGGAACATCATTATTGGCCTATGTTTGCATGATGCATATTTGAGCTTGTATGTGGCCCATTCAAACTCTTTAGGATTTGTAGCTCTTATAACATCAACAATGGCCACTAGTGTAGGTGCATGTGAGCTTGTTTATAGTGAATTGAACCTCGTTGGGGTCTACATGGGTCTTAGAACATCATTAATGGCTTATGTGTCCAAGGCATATGTGTAAAGCATGGATAGATGTTATATTGGGGATGTTCAAGCTAATTTAATATGTGTGGCAACTCTAGAAAGTTGTGGTTTGCTAGGAGGTTACTTACCATAGCAGCATTATGTGAATTTTGGAACACACTTTTTGAATCTTTGATGCTAAGATGCAATTCAACTATGGATGTAATGCAAGTAATGTTATTGTGCTTTCATTGTAGAAATAAATTTGGGTGGGAGCCCTAACCCTAATTCATGAAGTTTGGAAATTGGTTGGAGGCACATGTGTTCATATACATGACAATTTAAAAGTGTGTGTCACATTGGTGTTGAAGGCTAAAGTGTAGGCAAATTGTAGTACCCTATATGGGGCTTTCTAGGCTAATTTAGAAAGTAATGGAGTGTTGTGCAGCACTTGCAGATTCAACACACATTAGATGTGATGCATGTTGAAAAGAACATTTGTGAAAGCGTTGTTCGTACCTTTTTGGTCAAAAAGACAATTAAAGTAAGATGGGAACATGGAAGCTGAAGGTGTTCACCAACATTTTGGCTAACATGATACCCACACAATCAACAAAAAATCTTGAAACCACAAGCACCATATGTGCTTACTGGGGATGAACTGAATACCTTTTGGTCACGGCTGGGCTCATTGAAAGTTTCCACAAACTATGGGGCTTCATTAGCCAAACACATGGCAAACAAGAAGTTGGGATCCATGAATACTCATGATTATCATTTGTTGATGCAACAATTATTTCCATTGTGCTTGCAAAGGCTCATGGCAATTAAGCCACAAATGGTTATTATGTGGTTAAGTTGTGTATTCCACAAGTTTGTGTGAAGGTGTGGAACCTTGATTAAATTGGGAGCTTGTAAAAAGATGTGGCAATCATTATTTCCCTCCTAAGGAAAAAATTCCCACCTACCCTTTTCAACATAATGACTCACTTATTGTTACATGTTGAGGATGAGCTATAAATATGTGGGCCCATCCATAGTCGCTAGATGTACCTAGTGGAACAGATGATGAAGGTCTTCAAGGGATATGTTTATAACATGTTACATCTTGAAGGATCCATGGCTAAAAGATATATATTAGATGAGACTATGGGGTTTGTCACTAAGTATCTACAAGAATTTCAACATGTGTCTAGAAGAATTTGGGATGCAAACAAAGAGGGAGTGGCTAGAAAGGTACTAGAAGGCATTGTAAAAAATGTTGTGCTCACCCCAAGTCTACAAGATCTTGCATGCATAGTTATGTGCTCATAAATACAAAAATCATGTCATCATGGATACAATAAGTTCTCTTCCTACTCCAATTACTTCAATGTTGCACTAAACCTTAAACCTTAATCTTGTTTAAACATGTGCATGCCATCTAGATCTCCATGTGGTTTGTGTTTTTTGCTTGTGGTACCATGGAGTGTTAAGGACATGAAAACCCACAAAAACAAAGGTTAAAGGAAAGGTTTAAGTCTAACTTCCAAACAAGGAACAAAACAAGATTATGTGATTTAAAAACAAGAACACAAGAACTAATAACAAGAACATAAGATGTGCAAAACAAATGTGAAAATGGATCTTTATTATGTTAACATATGTAAACATGAACATGAAAAAAACATGACAAGGTTATGATGCAAGATTGTGCTTAAAATTACTATTGAACAAATTGAAGAAAATGAAGGGTCCTACTCCTATTCATACCCCGTTGGGGACCTAGTTCAAGGAAGCTTCAAGGAGGCTTTTATGTGTGCATCAAGTAAGGAAGTTTCTTGGGAACCTTTCTAACTACGAATCAACTATGAATTAATTGAAACTTAATTGAAAGTTAACTCAAACTTAACTAGGAGTCGACTACAAGTTAATTAGATTTAATAGGATTTAACTAAAAATTAATTAAAACTTAATTACGAGTTAACTAAAACTTAACTATGAATTAATTAAAAGTTAGCTTGGACTTAATTAAGAATTAACCCAAGACTTAACTAGGACTTAAATGGGAGCTAACTAGGACTTAATTAAAGGGTGTAAGCATGCTAAAATATACCAAAAAAGTAATCCTCAAAGGCTCAAAAACAAAAATGTGTGAAAGAATGTTAAAAAGTAGGGGACACCTATGAATATTGTACTTTGAAATCACATGAATGTATCAAATGTGGCATGAAGTTTCTCAAAATTCTAAATTTTGGTTCAACTTTTTTTCTCATCTACTTTCAACCTATTTTGCAAAAACTGCGTAATTTTCTGAATCACACAAAGTAAGCCTTGCCACATTCATGGGCTACATTTTTTTTTAAATCATTGATATATTTGATTTTATAATTCTTTGGGGCATATTTTGACAAATAAAAAACAAAATTTTCATTTTGCCTTCTTATAAAAAACTATGTTGGGCATGCAAATTTTAAGTGCCATGAAACATTACTTTTCAAGGGGTTACATTGTGCTAATTGAAAAATTTTAATTGTATAAGATGGAAAATGAAAGGTTATAATACCTCATTAGCAGTCTATAAACATTTTGCAACTGTTTTTTTCATGCCTAATATCCAAAGGTTATAGAAACAAGTAACAAATAAAAAAAAGTAGGCAACTAGATTCAAATAAGCCATGGTCGCATGTTAGCCATCAAATGAAATTTTAGGTCTTGATGTTCACCATTGGATGAAGGAGACTAACCCTAAGCCCTCCAGAATGCAATGCAGGAGGAAGGAATTATGTTCTTGCCCTCCCCTCCTCAGAAGGGCTTGGAGCTTCATCATTTGTTCCCATCACCTACAACCTTTTCGCAATGCTTGGAAATGATGGCAATATTCAATGATGCAAAACTGTAACAATACAAAGGCACATGAAAATTGATGCGATAGAATGTGGATTCAAGTACTTTCACAACATCAATGCAATCGAATTGGGCACCAAAGCATATACATGTATAATGGGTATTTTTTTCTCATGTTGTTGTAGCTTCTTTTACATGTTTTTGTGTTGTTGATATTCTTATCAATCTCGCCTTGCCTTTCAATTATGAGTTTGTGAATGGGGCAAGGGTGGAACTCAAGTTTCTTCTCAACCTCTCACTTTTCAAACATGGGTCCTTTTTTTGAGGAAGACTTGTCTAGAATTTCAAGCATCCACAAGCAACACACATAGAAAAGATAGTTTTTTAATGGGACAAGGGTGGAGCTTGAGATCATTTTGGAAATGGTTCCAAACTAGAGAGTTATGAAGTTCCATGGTAAGGATACATGTTTAATTTTCCATATTTTTCCTTTCTCATTCCCTAGTCACAATTATTTTTTCTACATTTGCATTCTATGAAGCAAGAATTCTACAAATGGAAGTTGTTCTAAGGTGCTATTGATTATGTTGTGTTCCTTTGGTGTTTGCATGTGTTATGACTGTCCATGTGTTTGGTGTGTGTGTCTTGAGCCCCACTATGTGGATGGTGTTATAGTTGTGGCAACATGAAGTGAGGCATGTCATAGATGGGTGGAATCAAATTGGACACATGAGAATTCAAGTCATTAAGGTGTACCACCTTGCTTTTTTATTTGTAAAGAACATGTGTGACATTGTTTTGGTGTTAAATGTGAAACAAACCAAGTTCATGCTAGGACATGGTAGATCAAGGTGTAGCCTAACTTATTATCCACCATGTTGGACAATGTAGCATTGCAATTGTACACTTTATGATTGGCAATGAAAGATTGTCAAAATGTAGGAAAGCACTAGGGAAATAGACATTGAAGAAGAATGAGCTTCAAGACAACAACAAGACTCTAAAGAATTCAAGAAGTCATGCATGTTTTGCTCGAATCAATTAAAACCAATGTTTTAATAGACAGACACATTGGGCACTCCAAAGGTTGATATTAGCATGGTGGGTACATAGTTTACTTGGAGGACATGTAAGAAAAGAAGGTGTCCAAGTAGGTGTTGTTAATGTTTTCATTTCATTCTCATGTGCATACTCAAGACCTTTGAATTTTTCCATTCAATACATACCTACAGTTCTTAATGAATTTTTTTTTATAATGATAAAAGAATGGCTAAAAAGAGGAATGCAAGAATGTCACAGGTTGAAAGATCCCAAGCTGCAATAACTCAACGAGTTGCAAAAATCAATCAAACTATTGTTATAATTGTTCAATAATTATGGCATTTTGTTTTTTTTGGGATTGTAAGATACAATATTTATTCAATAAGTTGTGTAGTGTTATGCCTTGCATATCATTATAATTTTTTTTAAAAAAATTAATGGTTCCATCTTTTGGATTGTATGGGTTTATCTACAAGCATGCTAAGGATCATGAAAGAAAAAGGGTTGAATGTGAAACACAACATGCCTTGCAAACAAAACATTCAACTTCTAAAAATGTCCAAGGGTAAAAACATGGTTAGGTGGCTCACATTTGACACTTTGAAGAGTCCACATCTTACACTAGCTACAATTTTTGCATTTAAAATAATTATCAAACTATAAATCCTATAATTTTGGCCTATGGTTTTGGTCACAAATATTAATAGACCACCCTTAAACATGTGATTGGTCAAGAAATATAAAGAAAATTTTAAAGATTTCAATGTGAAATGGAATATCAAATATAAAAAATGACGAAAATCACAATGAGTTAAAATTTTAAATATGAAAAAAAATTATATTGAAAAAATTTCAATACATCTTATAATTAAATTATTTATTTTATGGTGGCCTATTTTTTTTTTTTAAATTT
>Ga0209208_10000436_pt1 | contig 53845 bp, 48 predicted proteins | sample S1TSphfallax_3_FD_187694 | JGI IMG/M metagenome (GOLD analysis project Ga0209208, IMG submission 187694) | Host-associated microbial communities from peat moss isolated from Minnesota, USA - S1T2_Fd - Sphagnum fallax MG (SPAdes) (version 2) | ecosystem: Host-associated > Plants > Peat moss >... | reverse complement strand
CCCGCCCCCCCCCAACTAGCATATCATATGATGTAGTTTGAATAACCACTGTTTTAGCATTGACCATGGTATATTATGTAGGTTTGATGAGATTAATTTGAATTATGACCTCATGCTTAGTTATCCCTGGAGCTCTTTCTAACCCACCCATTGATGTCAAAATCTGGTATGAGCATGGTTCCAAATCAACATTAATCAACCTTAGACCCTTCATCGTTGTTTTGCCCAACATCAAAGGTTGAGCTCTTAAATCTAGTAATATCCTTTAGGGTCAATAATATTGTCTAAAAACCCCTTTCATTTGAAAAATACCTTCCTAATTTTGCACCACCATTACACTGGGTAAAACCCTATTCAAATAATGGGTGGGCATGCTAGAAGCTTTTAGAGTTTGGTTGTTGCAACATGCCAAGGTGGTACCACCATAATAGGTGGTTGGCCAACAAATATCCTACCAATCGGTAGTCCATTGACAAGTGGACCAATAGGTAGGTGAATGGGTAAACAGTTAATACATATGTCGTGAACATGTATCTAACCAAGTAGTGGTTAGCACAATAAGATTTCCTAGGAATCTTAAAAAAATGTAACCACCATCCTTGGTGTATCCATGCCATCACATAATGTGGCTACCATTTGAAATATTGCAACTAGTTAGAAATCAGGCATTGCCAAAGTTATAGCAAAAAACAATATTGTCTAACACACCAACTTGGCCACCCCCAACACACTATTGGGTGCATGGGTTTTTAAAGTGGAACCAGACAACTTAATGGTTGTAATTGATCCTTTATTAGGGTTGGATGTGTCCATTGAATTGTGGATTATGTTCGTCAACATGAATAATAATGGCAGATGAACTTGGCATTAAGCTTCCCCATGCCGAAGATCTAATTTCTCATTAGCACCTCATGGTTCATGTATTCAAGCACTTGCTCTAATAGTTAATGTAGTTGTCGAAACCCTAACTTGGGTTTTGCCATCAACTACCCATAAAACATAATGATCAGGAATACCCCATTTGATTTCATTTAGACCTAATGACCTTGACAATCCAACCCCACAAAAAAATCCAAGGTTAAAATCTTGAGCTAAATAATCACTTAGCGTAAATGTTGGTTTCATTTGTGTCACCATGTTGGATGCCATATTTGTCACCAGCGCCTCCAAATGTGCAAACCATGCTTCCATGCCATTGGGTTGGTTTGGAGCTAATTCGGTGGCTGACCTTTTTATTGTCCACACCTTTTGCCTTTTAGCCCTTGCCAAAACCTAGGGATTTCCTTGCATTTTTTTGTCTAGGATTGACCTTGTCGTAACTCTACATGAAGCATGAAGTAATGGTCTGCATCATGTCCATACGCCTTGCAATGGGAGCACGGTTGATTAAGATTTGGGTTGGGGGTGGTTTCTTGAGGAGGATTAAATCAATCCTTGTTCTGATGTGACCCACCATGATGCACCCCCAAGATCCTTGATGAATTCAATTGCGAGTCCAAAGGTGAAGACAATGAAAGGAAAACGAATTGGGGCGTTCTCTTTGGTTCACAACACAACGGGGGTAGAGGGGCATGTTGGAGCTCCAGGATGGGGACTAGGAAAATTGACAAGCGAATCAATTACTCACATGAACTTGCACAAACCAAACAACAAGTTGGTTGGTGCGTAGTTTGAACACTTTTGGTGCATGGATGAGCCACGGGCAAACACAGACTCACAAAATTCACCACGGTTCGAACTTGGGGGAAGCCACCACCTTCCCCTTATAGTATTCTTTGTGTCTAACCACGGGGCTAACACCTGAATGTCATTTTGTCTCGAGATTCCCAAATGGGAATCCCAAAATTCCCAAAATTGGGACTCTTGCAACTTTATGTGTAGACCTTTGATTGAAGTGAGGTTTGAAACAAATTTGTAGTCCTCATCAAGAGCTTTCAAATAATATGTGGCACGCTACTTGCACACAAAGAAATCATGTTGATTCCTAACTTTTAGTGGTTAGGAGTTAAATTGGCTATTCGATTCTCAACCTTTTTTTGGGACATAACTTGTGTTTTAAGTACCCAAATGGGTCATGCAAGCCCATTTTAGACATCTAAATTCTACAAATTCCAATGATATAAGAAATTCTTCAATCCAATGGGTTTTGACCCGTACAATTGCTCTCTAAAGATTCGGGGGTCCATCGGGACTCTAATTCCCAAATTGGGAACTCATTTGGGAGTGTGGGGGTTCATTCCTTCACATTCTCCCACATTCCCAGGAGCATGAATTGTGACTCCCAGGCTTCACTGTTGGCTTACACCTTAGCAAGCCCTTGCCTTAGTCGTGAACCCAAGGCTAGGGTTGTGACACACCACACCTCTAACACTTGTCTTCTCCGTGTTGTTTTGCTGAGTAGGAGGAAGAACCCCCACTAGATTCCTATTTGGGCCCCTTTGCCCTTTTATCGTGCAGTCTTTGATGCTTGACCATGTGACTGCTAAGTCAATGAGGCAAGAAAAGGTTTTAAGGTTTCCCTACCAAACCCTAAGGTAATAACCTTTTCTTCCACCATGTTGAACTCAATGCGTTCAAATACCTGGAAAACCAATGCCAATGTGGGTCGGGTAGGCTAGGTGAAAATGTTTTACGGGGCCAAGCATGCACTTGGGGCCTTCACAACCATAGAAACAACAAATGCGATCTCACTGGTCATTAGCCCGGTTTCATTACCACAACATGTTTATTGATCATCAACCCAATCTCACCCAACAATAAAAACAAAATCCAGGTAGAACTTGCTAGCCACTAAACCCTAATATTTGTGTTTGGGCAAATTAGGGGTCAAGCAAAACCTATCCAATAATCAGAGTTGGGTAGTAGCCTTGTCCCATATTTGACCATTAACCACACCAACTATAACCTCTAGGTTCATTATGTGCTACAACTAGCACATTTGGGAAAGCTCGTGGCCTTTTACCTAGAGTTTTTTACTGAACAATATGCACAAATCTACAAGAAATCATCACACGAGCTTGTGCTCGCCTTGTGATGTAGCTTGAAGACACACAACCTCATAGATTTCCCTACCCCCTAATAAAAAACTAATAATCCCAAATTTAGACATAGGAAACAAATGCAAAAACCCACAACACAAGGGGGAAGAACTTTTTAACACATACATGCCTCCACCCTTACAAGCTTTGTTATGAGACTTACAACAATGGATATGCAAAAATTCAAAAGTTGATGACATGGCTTGATGATGCGCAACACTCCGCCACACGTGGGATCAGGAATACTTACAAGTAAATCACCTAGGGTTGCTATGTGTTTCGTGCCCTCTTATGCACCTCACACCCCTTGTGCTCCACCACTAGAAAAAAGGTTGGGAAATGGCCCTCTGCCAACTTGGTTGAAGCCTCCTAAAATGATAGCTTCCTTCACTGGAAAGGCTATGGTGAAAGTGACACCTAAAACAAACATTGTATGTGGGAGATATTAATTTCTAAGATTTTATGTGAAGTAAATCCCAAAAATAAGAAAATTAGTCTATAGACTTCCAAAATCATAATCTCCAAAAGTGGATGCAGGCCCACTATTGTGTAAAGCTTGCCAAGACGATTCTAATGACGCAAGAATTGTCAAAATCTAAACCCATATCTGGAAGATATGGCCCATCAAAAATCACAGATGGATGAAAAAAATCGAGTTGGCAAGCTCAACTACACTTTAGTTGAGCCAAGGTTTGGTGATGATGGTTGTTGGAGCTTTGTGAGCGTGATGGTACGACAGCTGCGCATTGCAATGACAAGCTGGAGGAGCGGTTCAAGTTGTTGAACTTTTATTTTCTCCCTTTTTTATTTTAAATTTCTTATCATCCTTCTTCTTCTTTTTTTCTTTCTTGACGAGTTGTAACAACAAGCTTGCTATTGCCACTCCCCCCCCCCAACCCCCTCCCCCCCCTTTTTTTCCCTCCTCCTTCCTTTTCTTCTTCTAGGGCATACAATCGCCACCCTTTGTTCCTTCTCCTTCCCTTTTTTTTGTTTTTTTTCACTTCATGCATTGGAACTCCGTAGTTCCTTTTGTTCCATTGACAACAACACCAACTCTTCTTCCCTAGGAAACAAATCCAGAAGGGGATGAAAGGGTAGAGATAAAGAGAGGAAAAAAAAAAAAAAAAAAAAAAAAAAAAAAAAAACTAACTCTAAGGTCCAAGCCCCTGTGAAATTCAACTTTCCAAAGAGTTGCAAAACTTTAAAAAACATAAATTGGAAAACCAAAACACAAAAGATCACGTCACTCAACGCCCAAGCAAAGTTCAAAAGAACAAACACCACAATCTTGTGTAGCAGTAAACAAAATAACTAGGAATTCAGTGCAATCAATCACAAATCTAGCTCTAGCACTATCAAGTTAAATCAAATGTAGTTTTCTAGATTTCAAAGTTTTACTTGCTAAATGTAAGAATCCAAGTACCAATAAAAACCTCGACAAATTCCTTGCATAACAAAAACACATAGACATAATAGAAAATAGCAAGTTACAGTGTGCTTCAAAATCCAAAAAACTGGATTCAGATCACACACCATCCCACTTATCTTAAACACCAAAAAGCTAGAATCCCATTCACATTGGAACTAGTTTCAAACTTACCCCAAATTACCTATAATAACTAGGATAAAAAATTTGTAATTACAATAAAATTCCTAACATAATTATGAGGAAAAGGAAGCATACAACATTGTTTCCATGATGTTAGATTATAGTATTTTCATTTGCTAGAAGAGACAAGGGAGTTGTTGGGTAGGAGTATGATAACAAGTCTTTATATCCTATGGTGGTAAAATGTCATGAACATTTGCATCCTTCTATGATAAGTTTTGTTGATAAAGATGATTTTGATCATGATTGCAATTTTGATATTTTTGAGTAGAATACAAGTACAAGCGAACCAACAAAGGAACTTGTGAAGAGGGAATTACTAGTTTTTAGGCATTATCAAGTAGATGTTAAACACATCAAGTGTCGTCTTCAAGGGTGGGAGAAGCATGAAACAATGTTTTTGACTATTGGTTTCCTTGCCCAATAGATCCTAGGCATTGTTGGATCACACATTGAAACAAAAATAAAATAAAATATAGTAGGAATACTTACTAATCTCAAGAGATGTAGGTTGCAAACTAAAAATTTATAAAAGCTAATTTTTGAGAGTAAAAATTGGCCAAATGACCCTAGAGTAGAATACAAAGCTCCATTTAACTTAACAAAATTTATTGAAATGGATGGAGAGCTAGACGATATTTAGAACAATTTGAAGATGATTTTTAAAAAGATAAATTTTCTGAACTCTAAATTTGTAAAATGAAAATTGTTGGCACCTTGTCAATGTTGTAAAAAGAAAATAATGAGGTTCAAAATGAAAATTTAATATTTTGACCAGAAACAAAAGTCATAACCAGTTTGTGAGAACTGGCCAAGGATAACTGACTCTTATCAAATTTGTGAGAACCAACCTTGTGAGAACGGTCAGATGGCTTTAAAAAAAAGTTGATACTTTGCACTGGCGTAAGAAAATTATAAAAAAAATGAACAGAGAAACTGGGTCTTTCTTAAGTTTTTTTTTTGGTCAAAAACAGATTCAATGATTATTTAAAACACCGATACCCGGCCAACACTGGTTCCAACTTTCAACTTCCATTACAATACCTAATGTCAAGAAACATCGGCGTCGTATTTATGGATCAGTACAACGGTACATTTGACGGTAAAACGAAACACCTGTTTTAAACTGGAATGGCGCTTGAAATACGTACTTAGAAGTGCCATTATTGAAAGCCGAGACTGTTTTAAGCGCTTTCTGCAACAAATTATATACATTAGACATAGGTGTCTCCACAAGATGCTACCGTACTGAAGGCCGATTTAGATTTTCAGAATCTAGTTGGGGTCCCTGCTTTTTGGTGTCATGCTGTCAAACTTCATTGACGAAAGCACAAGTAAAAGGAAGAAGTTGAAAGATTAAAAAAGGGCGGGTATACGTCCCCCATTGACTGGCTGAAATGTGATCTTGAAAAACTACTCGCAATCCTAATGCCAGTGCTAATTGTAATCTAAGTTCAAGGGCCGACATCATGTCATAATCGGCCAGAGTGAACCAGCCCCATGACTGCACCAGTTGGCTGTTCTGTCCACAGGATGGGCTGGATGATTTTTCTCTTTTTCATCCGCCTCTTCACTCTACATTAACCAACATTTTACCACAGTCAATCTCTTTTGGCTGCTAACTTGTGACCATTTTTGTTTTGTTGCCAATTTTTTTCCAACCCTGACCTACATACTACCCACCCACCTAGCTACCCTACTGACCTAAATTTTAGCCCTGCCTACAAACTAACAACTACTCCCCTACTTAACATGGCAAAACTTTTATCTCCTCTTGGTTAAACTTCTATCTTTTCACTAAACTTATATATCTTTTATCTCTATATTTTTGCTTGGCTAAACCTATATTTTTTCTTGATTAAAGTTCTATTTCTTAGCTAAACTTATATATCTTATTAGCTGAACCTATATTTCTTCTTGGTTAAATTTATTTATTTTGGTTCAACTTCTATCTCTTGACAAAATATATATATTTTATTGACTAAACTTCCATCTCTCGACTAAACCTAAATTTATATTTATTGGCTAAACTTATATCTCTTGGCTCAATTTGTATTTCTTCTTGGTTAAACTTATATTTTTTGGCAAAACCTATATATATTATTGATTAAACTTCTACCTAATTCTTATTCCATAAATTAACTATGAGAGTAAATAACTATTAGATTTTGTAGAAGAAAAGAAGATCAATACATAAATATGATAGAATTTTATATAATATTCATATATTTACCTTCCCTTTTTATGTCATATTTTTAAGAGACTAAATTTTCACCAAACTATGGATGAAGGTATTACATATACATGGTGAATCATGATGTGATAGACTTGAATGGCGATGGACCAAGTTTCCACAATATTTTCATGTTGAAATGGGTACTACTTAAGACATAAAAAATTCAGTTGACATTTTATGTTTTAGATGTAAGTATTGCATAATTTTATTCTACTTTTTTTTAAAAAAAATATTTCTTGTCACGAAACAATGGATGTGAAGACATTGCACACTTAGGACCAATCATGATATGGTTAGACTTGAATGGCAATGGACCAAGTTTCTGCAATACCTTCATGTTGAGCTGGGTACTACCTAAAACATAAGAAATTCAGTCTCCATTTTATGCTTTAGATGCATGTATTGCATAGTTTTATTCTATTTTTTCTTCTTTTAAATATTTCTCATCACAACATTTTTTTCTTTTTCTGTTTTCATTATTATTTTTAAAGCATTTTTCTTTTCATCACATCATTGTGCTTGTGACCATTGCTTGTTGCATCATCACAACTAACCCTTTATCTTTTTTCTTGTTTTTTTTTTGGTTTTGTTTTGGTTTGTGAAAGAAGAAGAAAAAAAAATTAGGAAAGAGAAGGAGACAGAAGAATAAAATAGAACAAAGGAAAAGAAAAAAAGAAAAAAGATCAAAATAATTAAAAAAAAGAAGAAGACAAAGACTGTTTTTGTTTTTTTCTTGTTTTTTCTGTTTTCTAAATTCCAGAATAAAATGTTTGCTTTCTTTTCTGTTTTTTCTTGAAGATTTTTTTTTCTTGTTTTTTAAGAATTCAAGAATGAGAATTTCATTTTTTGTGTCCTTTTCACTGCTTTATTTTCTTATTTTCAGTTTTCGTAAGAATAAGAAATTTTTTTGGGTTTTCTTTGCCTAGTTTTTTCGAATTTTTTATTAAAAAATTGTCAGAATTCAAAATTCATCAAATTAAAATTCCATTAAATTCAAAATGAACTCAAAATTGAGTTCAATTCACATTCAATTAAAGAGAAATGGGACGAAAATTGGTGAAGGTATTGGAAATCCACTTCTGGATATGGTGTTGGAAAAAAGAAAAAAGAAAAAGAAGTCTGAAAAAACACAAGAAAATATACCTTTCCATCCCTCTAACTGCCTATACAAATTCCAGTTTAGAACTGTCTAAAGGACGACCTATGGAACCTAAATTCTATCTCATCAATACCTGGATAGTTTCTACAATTGCCATTCCACCTTCTGGAACTCCACTCACCCTGACAAGCTCACCTTATTCCCCCTTGCAATGGGCTGTGTTCCAGTTCTCCGTGGCTCTACTTTACTCTCTAATATACAGTTGTTAATTAGAGAGTTGTTAATTACAGTGTGCCTTTGGTAATTGTATATTATTGCTAACTTTGTAGAGAAGAGGAGGGTGTCTTGAAACAAAAGAGGCTCACAATCATGGTTAACTTACTCCCAGGATCGTGCATCCCAATTCTGCTGTGATTCAATTTCTGGTGTATTCTGACAGTTAACACACCCACTTCAAGCATTAGAACTAATAACAACCTCAACACCAAACATTGAAAGCATGATGGTGTTGGTTCATCTCTCATCAAATTTACCTATGGAAAAATGAGAAATTTGTGAAGATCATGGAAGCAGAATCCTATCCTAATTCTGAAACCTATTTGCAGCGAAGAGATCAATGTCAGTAGTGAGCTGCCTCTTTCTGATGTGTCAAAATTGTTTCCCAAGCTCCACCTTCTTTACCATGCGAATTGCATTGTGTAACATGGCATCCACTATTCCCGCAACCTGCGAAGACACATTTTCACACCTCAGTTGCACTCTCATGAAGGAACTGCAGTTGGGCACACAAGTTATATTGGTCTATGGGGGAAGCAATGTCTCTAAGACTACAAATATGTGTTCATGCCCCTACATGTGTGATTTATCTGCTATGGTGTAGTGAAGGGGAGGAAACATACTGTAAAGACACCACCAATGATAGCACACAAGTTAGTGATGAAGTGAGAGAATGATCTCCGAGCCTCCCTCACCAACACCTGCATAGGAGAACAGATCTCAGAGTTTGACCCAGGCTATTATGTCAAAAGGATTTAGATAGTGAGATTTCAAAACCTGGGAGGAGGTTTGTCTATTTCTGGCCAATTTGTACAATGTGGAAAGCAGGATCTAGATGGGACAAGGCCAAAGTGTGAACCTGCATTGGAGAGAGCTCATAGTGGAACTTGACCACAGGGACATTGGTTGATTGAAGTTGGTTGCTGTGTGCTGTGTAGTCATACCGGTCCAATGGCTCAGAACCCTTGTGTCTCCTCAGTGAGATAACCTCAGTCTTTACTACTTGCAAATAGTGGTCATGCTGAATCCCAGTCCAGATTCAGGTCCAGACAACACATCCACAGAACAGTTGTCAATGACAAAAAGCTTCTGAAAAATGCCAGACAAGTCAAGAACATGGAAACAATGAGCTGCTGTGTATCACTACAGGAAAGTAGGAAAGGATGACAGAGGGGCAAGAATCAAGACAGACCGTAATGTTTTCATGCTCAGAGATGAAAAACTCTCCAGTGAGATGATCAATATCTGAGTCCAACTCAGGGAGAAGGCGGTTCGCATCCTTCAATGATCGCCACGACTGCTTGTTACCAAAACTAAACAGGCCAACATGGTGAGTCATATTCATTTTCGCAGCATCAAATGAGTGTGCACCTGAATGGGCTGAGATCATCAACTCTCCTGGGACCTGCAACCAACCAAATTGCCAGCCAGAAAATGAAGCTTCTGAATTTAGTATCTTTTATAACAAGGGAAATATGCAAATACCAATCAGGGTACTGATGATAATCCAAAAGATCCGTGTGCCACATGGCAGCTCCAAACTTGCCAGAACTTAGAATGTTTAGTTCTAAGAGCCCTTGGGCAAGTGCACCTAACAAGGTAGTTGTCTTCCACTGTGATTTAGGAATATAGATCCCCCTGTCTGCAAACAGCTACAGCAATGCTTTTGCTAGGTTGTTTTTCATACCTTCTTCACCTTCACAAAGCCCTCAATCCTGCAACCTCCAGCACGAGGAGCTGGTCTCTTGACAGTACCATCTGTGTTGTTGGACTTGTCTTCTATTGCATACTTTCCATCAACAACTGGTGCTGGAACTAGCCCCATCATAAACTGTCAAATAGAACAGCCATGCATTTTCATGAGTCTTAGAGGGGAGGTTAATAAAGCTTGATGAAGTTGCAGAGAAATCTCCACAACAACAATTAAAGGTAACACGACAATGAGTGCAGTCATAACCTTGTAAGAGTCGCTCACAAAGTGACAGACCATCACCTTCATCACAAACGGCAGTGATGAGCTGCCATGACTACCCACCGAGTTCATCAGCTCCCAACAGTGGGTGTAGATAAGCATATAATCATCTTCCCAAAAACTTGGGCAAACCATTATACACAATCTGCGTCCTGAGTTTCTGTTGCCTTTCTGGAAGCAATGTGAAGGACTCTGACATGATGTTGCCTAGCACTGCTAATAAAAAAAGTCAATGGTATCCTCATTCAAGCTGCAACAAGCTTCTGAAGGAAAGAGCTTTTATTTCATTTTAGCATATCCCTGTATATGCAAGCATCTATGCCTAAAACTTAGAGGGGAGGGTATTAAAGTAGAACTTCAGCCCATAAGGAGCACTTTATCTGTAAGACAAAAAGAGTAAGGCATACCGCAACCAATGAGTCTGTATCACGCTCGCCATAGTAGGACTCATGATCATGATGCCCATGCCCTTCCCTATACAGACATGAAAACCATAAGGAATAGGGCCACTATCCTTCAACAGTGAGACCATACCAAACCCTGCAAAACTTTGTCAAGAAAGTACTAACAAGACATATATTGCCCAACAATCTAAATCCACACAAGCAAAGAAATAAGCAGTGAACTACAACACTAAGGCAGGAATCAGGCAAATGGAACCTCTCAACTTCTGGATTACAATATCACAATGAAAGAACTTTCATTAGGTTGGACTCAAAGACCAATACCAATGACAATGATGTGAGTTGAGGTCTGCACCAATGACATCAGGACTATCTAAGATGGATCATGTAGTCCTTGTTTTACTAAATGACTTTATAAATGAAAATTTCTTTTCAAATCACCGTTTTTCAAACAAAGCACCAAAAAGGGGTGTAAGACTGGACCTGAGATCATGACCCTTGCGAAAGATTCGAATGGATGGATAACCTTGAATGTGGTGTCTGCAACATTATTTCAAATTTTGTCAAAACAGGTACTTTGTGTTCCAAGAGAGTAGCAGTTCACTTCTAAGATTCCACATCACAAGATTTTTATGTGATTTGATGGGACATCATATGCAGGTCCCTCCAGTACTTGAAATGTAGAAACCAAGAAGGTCTGGAGGACAGCTCACTCTCGGCAGAGTGCTTGATTTTGAGTGCAGTCAACCTTGGCAAGTAGTATCCTCCCATCAGTCTCTGGATTATACCTGCACAAACAAGTGAATTATAATTGCATCCTACAAGTTCTAGAGGGGTCAAATATCCAGTAGCCCTGACATAAACCTCACAGAGCATAGTAAGCAAATCCACACAGAAAGGTAGATCATGCTTGGCAAACTGATCCTGACCTACAAATCAGGCAAATTCTAGGAGATGGTGTCTACCTTTCAGCCATAATTTGTGCTGCTCTCTCCCAAGATGGTTTCTGTGGTGAAACAAATAGCCAATGAATTAGACTCTGGTTACCTACAATCAAGCAATCAATTACACCCATCAAGAATGAGGGAGAAGGGCATAAGAGGTGTGGCAGTACTCACCAGGCGGGCACACCAAGAACACCATGGAGCATAAAAGTTAACCACCAGAACAGGAAACCTACACAATATTTGACACTCAATATCAAACAGCCTGAAAATTCAAACCTAATATACAAAAATGGAACAAGAACAATGGAAAGTTTAAGTAAAGGAGCACATCAACTAGGTGGTGGTGGAAAGAGATCATACAGATGAGTATATGTGTCAAAAGTCTTCTGATTGAGTTCAACTGCACCCTCCCCAAGGTGCTCATATGGAATGTCCTCTTCCCCATGTGCATCACCATGGCTCTTGATATTGGGCACAGGCCCTGCATGGACTTCCTGCCCTATACGTTGTAGACGTGAGTCAATTGGAAACTTCCGGACTGTTTTTGTCAAATTAAATCTATGCTGCACAGAGTCACATAACAAACACTGAGGGTCAGACTTGCAATACAAATATCTACTTAAGTAATGGAGAAGTTCTCCAGTCAACCTCAATAGCATTAAGAGATGACCCAATAATAAGGTTTCAGAGATTTCAGCTCCAACAGCATATCACCAGTAAACTTTCTCTGCGAACACTGAGTAAGCTCACCATTTGAGCCATAAAGCCTTAGGAATCCACAAAACTGACTATTATTTACTGGCAGGATCTAGAATATTGGAATCCCCATGAGGCACATGATCACGTTATTATCTGCAAATTCTGGCTGTGAATACTTGTTGCAAATGGCAATGATTGAGCCTTCTGAATCTTTGACTTGCTGGCAAATGGAAAAATTGTAACAAAGGCGATTAGAATATCTTTAGGAGTACTGCAATTTCTCCAAATTTATGATTTAAGTAACTTAAAGAAGAATCGATAGATCAATCAATAATAAGGTCACAGATATTTCAGATCTGACAACATAACAGCATATAATTGCATGGAAAAGACAAGCATAGAAAAGAGGAAACCCAACCCTAAAGAAAAGCAAATGAGACCAAAAGAAAACTGAAGAGTGGTTCAAACAAAAGCAATAGCCATATAAATGTTCAGGGACATTCAACAGCAGCAAGTGTGGTATTGACCACCTACAATAACATCCCCACAGACTTCATCAGCTCCTACCAACAGGAAAGGTTGATGTCAGACATTAACCAATGTATATACTTAGCTCAACAAAACCTAAGATTGAAGGAGAAAACCAAGAAACACAGATAAGAAAGAGAGCACAAAAAGAAAAGAAATTGAAAATGAAAGAAGAAATGAAAAGGAAAAACCTAAAAAAGAAAGCAAAAGAAAGAGAAACAAGATGAAGAGCTTTTAAGCAAGATCTTTGGAGGACAGAGTGGGCTTAGAGAACCTTCCCAATTAGAATTAAAAAGCCTTTGAAATAATCATTATGATGATTACAAAGGTGGAAACACTGAACTGAAAGCTTTCTTTGTTAAACAAACCTCTGATGTGATTTAAATTCTTTTTTGAAGAGAAGCCATTAAAAGTTCAATTAAGCTTGTGGAATGAGTTAGAGTGTTTGTCACTGCCAATAGAGTCCTTGGGAGCATTGAACAAACATTAGACTTCATAAGGCACCTGAAAGATATTGAACTCATATGTGAAGAGGTGAAACTAAAATGATTGCATAATCAGTACACAGTGGGCTACCAATGTCTGCTTAAGGACTAACTGACCAAATATGAGGAACAAGTTATCTACCAGGAAATCTAGCCAAGAAGATAAAATCTGAAGTTTCTGCTACATTGACAACACAGGCCTCAACTTATCCTTACTATTTCAACCAAATATATACAAAGTGAATGGTTGTTCCACTGAACTGACAGAAACTATTAAAATAATGGGACTAAAAAACAACCTACCAAAACCAGTATTTGATATAAATTTCTCTCTAGCATCAGATCTGATATGTTAAACCTTTGTATAAGGAGAGAACTCAAAAGACTGCAACAAAAGGAGAGAAGATTTGTAAGTATTAGATTTTGAGAGATTCAGGAACTTGATGACTTCAACTGCTATCCAACTGTTTGGAGGGTGCATCAACTTTCTGCAAATTGGCAACCCAAAGGTCGCTGACCATGAGTTTGAAAGCTTCATCTCTAAAGCAGTCAATGACAAGTTGCCAAGTTGCAGCTTTCTAGGAGGAGTCAACCCACTTCAAAACTAGTCTGACAAAGGTAGAATTGGTCACATTTCAAAACCTAAGCTTATGGGGTTTTGATGGAACTTCCAAGCCACACAAAACAATTAAGGCAAGTGCCATACTTTGCTTTTAACTCATTAGGAGCATTGAGGACATCATAGAAGTGCCTCCAAGATAATTAATCGCATTGAAAACTTAAGTGACATAATGCTTCTTACATTTCAACACAAAGTTGTTACTATGTTGATCTATTTTAAGCTATCACAAAAGAATGCTGAATATTTTAAGTTTGGGAATGGAAATCAAAATAAATAAACATATGAACCCACTCAGACACATGCATGGTTATTGACATCTTAGAACCATCCATGAAAGATCACCCAGATCAATCACAGGTAACATCAACTCATGAATTCCCCAACAGCTGCCAAACACTATATCTCATTGGTCTGAGCTCATAAAATGACATCTAGGATCACCTAACATATGAGACAGCCAAAAAGCTCCTATTACATAGCAACTAAAAATGGGGAGGGGGAGAACAGTGCAGTATTGGTGAATTGAACTTACTGTTCCTAAAACGTCACTGACATCCACTGAAGCAAACTCACATGACAATGCTGGAAAGCTGCATTCGACACACAAGGCACAACATCAATTGGATATTAGTACCTAACAGTCTGTAGTAAGCTTTTTTCTTTGTCCTGACAATGAATTGTGAGAAATCTGGCTTCCAGAAATGCAGACAAGAAAATGTGGACATGGAAAACTCTGATATACACCAGCATTTATCCATGAAATTGCAGAGAAAACTCCACAACAACAATTTGAAGGTAGCACAACAATGAGTGCAGTCATAACCATATGAGAGTCACTCACAAAGTATCAGACCATCACCTTCATCACAAATAGCAGTGATGAGCTGCCCTGAATACCCACTGGCTTCATCAGCTCCTGATGGTGTGTGTAGGTAAGTATATAAGAATCCATCCAAAATCTGGGCAAACCATCAAACAAAATCTGTGTCCTAAGTTTCTGTTGTGTTTCTGGAAGCAACAGAAAGGCTAAGTTGTAATCAAGAGGCAATAGCTAAGCAAAAAAGTCAGTGGTATCCTCTTTTCAGCTTCAACAAGCTTGTGAGGATAAGCTTCATTTCAATTTAGCTTGTCCTTGTAAACCTCAGATATACAGACCTTAAGTTGAAGTCAATGCGCAAATACTCTCCATCACGGCTCCTGTCCACGACCACAATTGTTGTCGTAGCTACACTCATATAATTGTTCAGTTCCTGTAAAACTCCAGCACAACATTGCATACCAATATTTGAGCATATGTAACATAAGAAGCATGATGAGAATTCTTGAAAAGTCAAATGTAAGCACATCTATGAAATTGCAGGGATGACTCCACAACAACGCTTTGGAGTAACAGTTGTATCAGTTACAATAACTAAAACACAACAAGAAACACATGTCATGATAACCTTATGAGTGTCACTCACAAAGTATCAGACTTCATCAAGAATAACAGAGGTGGCCTAACATGACTCCCCACTGACTTCATCAGCTCCTGATGGTGGGTGTGGATAAGTAAATAAAAATCAACCCCAAATCTCAGAAAATCCATTATGCAAACATATTTGTCCTGAGCTTCTATCACATTTCCAGAAGACTTAATCACAATTTTGGCAAGCACTAAAGAGATATGGCTAATCAGAAAAGTCAATAGTACCCTCATTCAAGCTGCAGTAAGCTTGTGCTGGTAACCTTCAATTTACTTTAGCTTGTCCTTTTACAACCAAGCATCAAAGCCTGAAGGCATAGAGAAAGCCTACTACATAGAGGATGGTGGTTAGGGCCTCCTGAACCCTAAACATATCACACCACTGGTGACTACTTGGATGCAGAACATCCTCTAAAGCCTCTGGAAAACTCCACAACACTTTGAAGGAAACTGTTGTGTGAGCTCCAGAGCAAAACAAAAACCAACACAACAAGCATGACTGGAGTCAAATGAAGACAGTGTATCAAGTAAGAAAGGGTACTACGGAGAAAGGGATACCATTCCAAATAGGAACATCATCCATAAGGCTGCAATGATGGATAAGCCTGCCCCTGATAGAGATGCTTCTGTTAAATCCCTTGGTATTTTCCTGCATGAAAAAGCAAAATCCTCACAATTTAAGTCTTACTCATGGGTCTACAGAAACTTTCACACTTTAGCAAATGATCTGTATTCCTCGGTAAGATCAAAGTGAAAGCAGGACGACAGATCATCATAGAAGAATACAACTCAATTACTTGTATAATCCTCCACAACAAAACTGTAAATGTAGCTCCTCTCTCTTGTTCACTATTCCCAAAACATACTTTTAGCTTTGCTGTCTTTCAATGTAATGGTTCCTAGTGAATCACCAAAAATCAACTAGGAATTACAATACTTCTTGACCAAAAACTCTTTGGTGGCTGCTTGTCCTGATTGGAAAAGCCCTTGCAACATGCCTAACTCAAACTATTCCTCTGTGTGCAGTTCGTATCTTCTTCAACAAGCTGATATATACTCTACAGGTTAGGGCTTGCAAGTGCTTGAAGGTTCATGCCCTACTAGGTGATGCACACAGATATCACAGAATCTTGTCAGCCTGCAAACAAGAGTGCTAGGTAAAGCAGACGTCCAAGGCGTATAACCCTAGTGGGTCTTTCAACGTCCTCAGGTGAAGAAGATCTGGAAAATCAAGTTCCGACAGTGCTGGAAAATGTTGTCTAGGCGACAGTAGTCCTCAGCATGAAAAGCACAGGAAGTTGCCGTGGATTCATTCTCCTTCTTCAAATGTCGCACATCAGCTGCAATGAGTGGATCTATGTCAATGTTTGGTCGAACCTCCACGGCCCCGAATGCATCAGGCATGTCAAATCAGGGAGAGTCCAAACCGAGCACGAGATCTACGTTTTGCCGCTAACAGTTTCCTCTTACCACGACAGCTTTTGGCTGCAAGACTCTTCAGACCGCAGATTGCGAGAGCGGGAGTATCAAGCCACAAAATATAAGGGCGGGGAGGAAGGAGCAGAAAGACAGAGAATGGCTCCCACCTGTAGAAGTCAATGGACTTAAGCTTGCTGCTGGAAATCATGACTGCTCCCCTCTTCGGACCCCTTCCTATAACTAAAGACGGATCCGGAGACAAGGAAACTTTTGAAAGTCCCAGATCACGAAACGTCCATGAGCTCCCTCTCCTCCGCCTTGACTCCTTCCTCAAAATGCAGCCCGAGAGAGAGAGAGACGATCGATTTGCAAGATGAAAATAACGACTGATGAACACGAAAAATAAATCGCGTGAAATGCAGGCCGCTGCTCTTTTCTTCAGAATCGGGGAAAAAATATAGGTATATGTATGCACGGCTCAGACGAAACACGATGAACAACACGATTGAATGATAGCATGCACACGAAAAACAATGAACTCTCAGTGGGAAAAAAACATGAAAATTCTGCTAAAACTTCCTACACGATCACAACGATGATGCAGAGGTAAAAAGACGAAAGAATTGAATGGAATGTGGGGAGAGTTTGGACCAGTACCTACACACGCAAGTTCTTCCTGAGCACGGACAAGCTTCTGCGCACAATCCCTGGCTCCTGTGAAGGAAGACGATACGGATCGGGTCGGGTCGGGTCTGCCGAGGATTCTTCCTTGGAACGCCCGACCCGACCATCTCGACCGGTGTTTGCGGGCGGGGGGGCGCGGAGGTTCTTCGATTTTTAGTAACCTTAGGTTCCGGGTATTTGAACAATTGGAGCAAACCACGGTTATCAACCCTACGAACTGGCCTGATACCCGTGGAGGTTTGGTAAATTGGTACAGGTTCCACTAACCGCCCAACACTGGTCTTGACTTGACCCTACCTGCTAGTCTCTTGGCTGGATATTTGATAACTTTATACCCACCCTGGGTTACATGCACCTATTTAATTCTTCATAAAAACGTGGCAGGTATTTCACAATGTATTCATTCAGAGGGCACTTTACCGAGCACAATAACTCCTCTGACCCCTTTTGGGGGTGGGCGGTTCGGAAACGAAATGCCAGAATTAATTTTTTTCTAAAACTTTTTTTTACTGTGATACCGGATGGTATCAGAAGGATATCTTCCAAATTTTAAAATTCTTAATTTTTATTGTGATACTCAGAGGATACCTTCCAGGCATCAGATTTAAAAAAAAATTAAATTATCATGATGGGTTTTACACCTTGTAAAGCCCTCATGCAGGGGCGTTCCCAAAACAAGGCCTCAGGCCGCTTGTTTTGGGAATGCCCCCCACCTTAGCCCTACATGTTAAGGATTCAATAAACAGGGACAAAGCTTAGCTAAATGAAGCTTTAAAAGTCTAGTGTGCACACCCATAATCATTTAAATTACTCAAAATGGACAAGAAATGAACAAGATACGACATAAAGAAAAAAAGGGGTAATTTAATTGAAAAATATTCACACCAAAAATTTAAATACCTTGATGAACATGCAACTTACATCCTACAAACAAACAATCCAATACTCAAACATGCACAACACCTATCATGTTTGCAAAATCGTTTTTTGTTTTTCTAATGTTATCTTCCAAACAACTTGTGTGCTCTAGATCTATCTAAAATCAAAGGTTTCTACATTTACAATTATGGGAGAACAAATGTTTTTAAAAACTTAAATTTTTAATGAACATGGTTGGCACCAATATCCTCCTTGCAGTTGCTTAGGGTTGCATTTTTTTTGTCTCAAGCAATATTGACATTTTTTGACATGATAGTGTTATGTTGTATTACATGTGTTGGAGGCTTGTCTTTGCCATCATGTTGTTCTTATTTGCTTCTTTGTCCTAGAGTTTTCATGTTGTTCCTTTAGTTGTCCTACCTTTTGTGTAGATCTTGGATTTTGGGCCTTTGTGTTGGTTGTGTCTTCTTGGCCTTCATGCTGGTCATAGTTCTCCTAGCTTTTGTGTTGCTCTTAACTCTCAAATGCATAGGATTTTTAATCTTCTTACTTCATGCTACTCTTGATTTTCATGACATTTGTGTTCTTGTCCTCATGGCTTTCAAGTTGTCCTAGCCCTTGAGCTTTCATGTTACTCTTCATGTCCTTGTAGCTTTTGTGTTGTTCTTACCATTTTGCTTTCATGTTGATCTTATCCACTTAACCTTCATGTTACTTTTTAATCTTTGAATCTTTGTGTTGTTTTGGGTGCTTCAGTCTTCATGTTATTCCTAGTCCTTTTGACTTTCATGTTGATCTTATCCTTTTGGTTAGTCATTGGGCTTTCATTTTGCTCTTGGTTCTCGTAAACTTCATGTTGTTATTGGTCATCATGCCATGTTCTTATGTTGTAAGTCTTCATTCCTAGTGCTAATTGTTACCTTACTAACATTCCCAACTTTTCATTCATTATGTAAATGTTCATGATGTTAGTTGTTGCAATTCTGTAAGAACATGTCACATTGTGAGCATCTTCACTCTTGCCCTTTATTTGGTCAATTTTTGAGCTTTTGATGTGATGGCCAAATTAACACCTTAATATCTTGTTGGGTGAGCTCATAATCATCTTTGGAAGTTACGACATTTAATGTGTATATTCACCTTTGTTAATGACATTACCCTTCTTTCCATTGCATCCATGACTTTTTGTAATGATTCATTTATCCATTTGTGTCTTGTTGTATTAAGAACCTTAATCATTGTTGATGATTTTGTGTGATGTAGGTAGAAGTGTGACATTTTATTTGTCCATAAATGATCGTTCCAACAAGTCATTTTTGTTTTGAAACATATTAAACGTCATGTTAACCCTTGTGTTTTTAGCCTTAGGCTTCCATGTTGAAAAAATGAATATTTAAAAAAATTCAAAAAATCTTATTATTTGATAAAATCATTTAATTTGAAGATTTCAACATTTTTACAAATAATATTATTTTTGTTGAGCTACCGAGGTGTTACAATCTTATATATTAATTCAATAAGTCTGTCAGTCTGTCCGGGATGGTATATTTTGAATCCGTGTGAATAGGGTGTGGTTTTTGTGTTCAACGTGCTTTCTTGGACGTGTCTGTCTGTCTGTGTGGACAAAAATTGGGCAATGCCTAGAAGATTCTTTCAATCACTGCCTGTTCCCTGTGGAGCATCTGGTCATGATTTTTATTTTTTTTGTGGAGGGGGGAGGGGGTGGGGGTGGGGTTCTAAAGGTCTTAATAGGTGAAAATGAGAAAGAACACATTGTAATATTATGTTGGGGAACACATTGGGAACATAAAAAAAATGAAAAGAAACCCTCCCCCCACCCCCCCCGGCCCCTCCTCCCAAAATTTAAAAGGAATAAAAGCAAGGCACCTTGAGTGCACCCTTGGGCCTTCATTGGCTGCATGAAATTTCTATTCCCAAAAGAATTCGTCACCATTTAGAACCAGAGTGGGAAATGTGAAGGAACAAGTGGGGGGGATCGATGGGGTGCATTATGCACCGGGTTCACACTAGTATTGATATAAACATTATAGGATGAATTTATGTTTTAAAAATATTGAAAGGATATTTTTATGTTAATTTTGGGGTTTGATATAATGTTGGGTAATTATTGTAAATGGAAACATATATTTGGCAATCAATTTTAAGTATATATATATAATCACGATTCTCAAAAATCAAAGAGTCAATTATGATATGGAACCACATTTTTTAATAATAAAAATATTGATTTTGATATATAGTCATGCTTCTTTTAAAAAAAGAAAAAAAAATTAACCTTCAATAAAACTATTAATTTTTTGTTGATTCTTTCATGAAAATCACCAATTCTTTAAGGAGTTTGAAGAACCTTTGGTTTTATTGTTTCAGAAAGATTTCAGAAAATTGGAATTTAATGTTTATTTTAATTTTTAAAAACTTGGAACCAAAGTATTTTTTAAAGAAATGTTTTCACCTTTGCAAAAGAAATTGGGAGACAATTTTGAATAAATCAATTTTTTCATTGTGAATTCAACAACATTTGTTCAGTTTTTGGAAAGTATTCATCAAATTTTTAACATCACAAAATTGACCAAAAACAAAATCCTTGAGCCAAAAGGTTCTTTGATATCTGGTTTTAGTTTTTTCGCGCTTTCAAAAAGTACTTCAATTTCTACCTATCATTTTGAAAATTGGAGCCAAAGGCTATTATTAAAGAAATCAAATGACTGCTCAACACTAGTTTGATCCATTGAGGAGTATTGGGGTTGTATGCCATTTGAAGGGATGGCAACAAGGGTGATAGCCCAAGTTCCCAATTGTTCACATTCGCAAGCTTGAGAACAATAAAAACTGCCCATATGACATGCCATTCCCCTAACATTAAAGAAATCTGACCATAGTTCAAATTTGTCACCTTCCAAGCACTTTGTAAAATTTGTAAGATTAGCTCCACCCATATCCTAAGAACAATTTGAGCTTTGAACAATATTTCTCATGGTTAAGATAACTTACTTGGTTTTATAGCTTACTTATTGTTTTCCAAGTCTCAACTATCTATCTATGAAGGATGGTAGTTTATTTGTTTTGTTTGTACTTGTGAGATCCACGCAACTGGGATGCTTCAGATTGTGTTCTTGGTCTCTTTGGAAAGCTCTCAAGGAGGAGGAGGAGGAGGAGGGGTGTATTGGCTTGGTTTCATGCATTTAGACTTGGGCTGTAGAAGTTCTTGAATGTTGAATGATTTCTTCAATGAAAATTAAATTAAATCGTAGCTAAAAATTTCGGAGGAATTGGGATGTGCCTTTGGTGTTGTTGGAAAGATCTTGATGAGCAGGATTTAATGGAATTTATTTGGTAAGATTTGGATTCAGGATGTGAGAGATATTGATTTTTAAGTGATTTTTGTCGCTGAAAATTCAAATAATTTCCAAAGAACCAAGTTTTTGGAAGGAAAAATCAGTTGAGAATGTGGTAACACTTGGGCCAATCAGCACAGGCCACACTAGTAAACATGAAAATTGGGATTGAAAAAGGTAAGAGGTTACTAATAACAAATCCCTTGGACTAATCACTCTATTTGCTCAATCCAGCGCAGTAATTAGTCTTTGGAGTGCCTTTTGCACACACTATATCCTTTACACAAATACCATTTTTTGGCCCCCAAATCGAGATAAACTTTACTATTTTAATTTTTTTGGTTTAATTTTTTTGAACTAAATTTGGCACTAAAAAGTTATTTTTAGCTTTGGAAGATTATGCTTTGTAAGGGTACCCACCCAAATGAAAATGAAAAATTAGGTGTTTCTGAAAAAAATGGTCTGAATTTTCCACATTTCAATTTTCCAAAAACCATTAGGTAGCCAGATTTCTTCAACAGGATCTAGTAGGTCACCAAAATATAAACAAATTCTTTACTAATAAATTTACTTTGATATCTGGTCTATAGCAATGATCCAGTGATTTTATTTTCAATTAATTTGATTGTTGTTTCGACCCCCAAAAAAGAGGGTAATGTTTGGAATTTTTTGTCAAAAATGCAAATTTGACTAATTTGTCAATCTTTTTGGAAAACTTTGAAATAGTTTAGGTATTACAAAATTGAAAAAATAAAACCCCTGGCACTCCAATACAATCCAGGGTTTGTTCTAGCAACCTCCACAAACTCAGTGTCTAAATATGGCGACTTCTGCCCCTTTTTTCCTCAAAAGAAGGCGACTTTTGCTCATTTTTCCCAACAAAAAAACCCCTTTCTACAATTGGCAAGGAATTTTTTTGTTGTTGTAGTAGTGCGAAATTTCTCCAAAATAAAAAAAAACACTCAATACAATGATTAGTCACCTAATGGGGGGTTATGCCAAATATGAACAAGTAATTTGAAACGTGAACATTTATCGAGAAAATAATAGGGCGTGTACGTATTTTCTTAATGTATATTTGGATGTGGTGCACTTGTACGTATAGAGATGAGATACAAAAAAAATACGTACATCATCATCGTCTTCGTGCTTGAGCCTCGGCGCACACGGGCGCTTCGCTGTGCCTTGCTCACTCCTTCGCTCTTCTCTTCGGAAGTGGTGCACTTCCTCCTATCCTTCTCCCTCCCAATTGCCACGCCCGTCCAAAAGACGGTGGGAATTCAAAATCAAGACTGATATCTGTGTGTGTGTGTGTTTTTTTTTGGTTTTTGTTTTTATTTTCGGTGGGGGGTTTTGTTGGTGGAGATCTTTTCTCGCTTTCTCGTTTTTGTGTTGCAATGGCTTGCTTTGTGAGCCCTTTCTCCTTATTAACGTGCTGGAAACTGTAGGAGTATGCAGTTATTTGTAAGAATTTGCAGTTATTCTGCTCCCATTTGCGGCAGTAGAAAAAGTGCCTGACTACATTTGGTTGAGACTTTTTTAAGGCAGAAATCTGAAAGGCGAATTCAGGAAGGAAGGGAAGATCGGCATCAGCAGCAGCAGCGGCAAAGCATGAAGGTTATTGACAAGATCAACAATGGCCTGGCTAACCACAACGGTGTGGTTTTCTCTTTCGAATTCTTCCCTCCCAGGACCGAGGAAGGCATCGAGAATCTGTATGATAGAATGGATCGTATGGTCGTCCACCAGCCTGCCTTCTGTGACATCACATGGGGAGCTGGTGGCTCCACTTCCGCTCTCGCGCTTGACATTGCAAACAAAATGCAGAATATGGTAAGAAACTACAAACCAGAATCTTCAAACCAATCTCTTGAGTTTGAAATCTGAATTTGCTTCTTCCTTCAGTTCGAAATCTGGTGTTGTTTGTATCTTCTTCTTCTGTGGTGGGCTTCACAATCAAATGAATTTTCTATCTTCCTTTGGTTTTTGGAAGTCTTGGAATTTTTCTCATGGTCCCTACCTTTCATGGTATTGGAGTCTATGATGTGATGTGTGATCCTTCCTGGTGAACATTGATTCTGCTGTTGATTGGAAATCTTGCTCACATGGGTTCAGATGTTCTTTCACCCTCAATTCTGTTCTCATGTAGCTCCTTTTGAGGTACATTGCACACTTTGCAGCCAGTGTCAAGAACACAAGCGAACCTGGCATCCTGTGAATGTGTTTTCCTCATCAATTTGGCACTCACTCTTGGTCTGAGAATGCAGATTGACATTCCTTCTTACCTTGAACTTTTACTGGTTGAAACTCCAGTTTAGGTAGAAGATACTCCTGCTGTCAGATTTGTCTTCTGATGTTGTTCAAACAGACTTCTTCTGTTGATCCAATACTCCTCTTTTGCAAGGCAGACTATTGTTATTGCTTCCTTTTGTTTAAGAGTATAGGATCTTTGTTTCCCAAGTTTGTGAATTGTGTCAACAAATGGCAAATTGGACTAAAAGTGCTATTCGTGTAACAGATCTACGTGTCAAGACCGTGATGCATCCAACCTGCACAAACATGCCTGTTGAGAAGCTTGATGATGCCTTGGACACAGTGAAGACCAATGGCATTCAGAACATCCTTGCACTGCAAGGTGATCCTCCTCATGGCCAGGACACATTTGTGACTGTTGAGGGTGGATTCTCTTGTGCACTGGATCTGGTGGGTGTTCACTTTTAGTTGGTTTCAAGGCTCATCTTCAATCCTTTACTACTTTTGACATCCCATGAACAAAAGATTAGATCTTTGTGTAAGCTATGCTGTTTAGTTGGCCATGGATGGGCTCATGAGACAATTCCAAAGTTGCTGTGCAGAGCTGCAATTGTTGAGGTGAACCTTCCCCAGTTTTTGCAAGGTATGTGAATGTGCAAAATTGGGTTGCAGATTTCTATTGTTATTTTGAATATTGTGCAATGAAGCACCTGGGATTTGATCGATACATCTGTTTTGTTACAGGTGAGGCACATCAAAGCTAAATATGGGGACTACTTTTGGATCACTGTTGCTGGGTACCCAGGTACATGATCCTCTGCTGGCACTTTGCTTGTCCTTTCTAGTTCTGAAAGGTAAACATGTTATCTGGAGTGGTTGTTTCAGTTGTTGTGGCCGTTATACAACAGCAGTATGGTTAAATCTACTCATGGAGGAAGGATTGGATACCCATGCTATGAAGCACTAATTCCTTGGCAACAGAGGGTTAGAAAATCTGCATCCTGAGTTTCTCTAGCATTTCTGCAAGCAATGGCAAGACTCTGGTGTGATGCTGGCTTCACTCAAGAGACCTATCTAATTTTTAAAAATAGTTCAAGCTGCAACAAACTGTGAGGGTAAGCTTCATTTTAGCTTGGCCCTGTAGAAACGAGCATCTAAGCCTAAGGTATAGAGAACGCACAAAGAGGGTAGTGGTTGGGGCCTCATACAGTGGTTCCTGGACACCCTGAACTTGTCCTTTATACACACCACTGGTGACTACTTGGATGCAGTATAACTAGTAAGTTCAAGTATGCTATACACATCTATACACGCTATATGGTATTGAAGAGGAAAGTCCACAATAAAACTTTGAAGGTAAGCATTGTCAGTTCCAGCAAACCCCAAAACTAACACAACAAGAATAAGTGTGCTCATAGACTTATGAGTGCCACTCACATGGTATCAGACCAACACCTTATCATGAATTGCAGTGACTAGCTGCCATGACTCCCCACCATGATACTCTACATATCCCACAAAGAAGACTGGCTCCACACCAACCAAAATGCTTAAATCATAGAGAATAACATCTGGAAAAATGTTATACAAGACCTGAAGAATGCCAAGTACAGACTTCTCAAGATTGAGAGAGTACAGATGCAATGTCCTGATATCATGTGACAAAATCTTCTTGCACATTTCAGAAGAAATGTGAATCTTCTCAAGAATGAATTTCATGTGCTCGAACTGCTGCTTCATTGTCCTTAATTGGCTCCAGTGTGGCTTTGATCTCTGCTGGCACATATGTCACCCTTCCATATTATCTTCCATCCTGTAGCAAAAGATCATGACTCCTGCTGCATAGATGACCATGTCTAGCTTGATGAAAGTGTTGTGTGGTGAAATGTCAAACTCATAAAACACCTTTGTGAATGACATCAAAAAATGAATCTGTCCTATTAATCAATGTCCAACCACTTACATATCAGAACTACCAGATAGGATTTTAATGGAAAGTGAGTGAACAGGGCAAGTAGCACTAGGCAGGGACTGAAAACGTGTGACGCAAGTGTATACCTTTGTTTTGCAAAGACCTGTCATGTGCAGAAATCTCTTGTAACTCTGGATGGGCATAATACCAGGAACAGCCGGGCACTTGATGCCAATTTCACGACAGTCACTCACAAACTTGAGGAAGATATCTGTATCATAGAAGAGCTGGGTGATAATTACCTCTCCACCAGCATCCACCTGCAACGAGACACTACATCCCTTGAAACCTGCAACCTGGCCATTAATAGGGAAAACAAAAGAGCAGATTGGTGCATTCTGACCAGCTTCTCAGAATCAGAATGCATCAAGTGGCAGACCTTGAACATGAACATATTGACCTGGTTATCTTCTCTTAATGTATCTGAGAGCCCAACAAAGGGTCATCTACATGGCTTCAAGGCTTCTATTCACAGAAACTTTCAAGCTCGAATGAAAAGACTCAAAACCAAGGTACAGCATGGTGTGATTTGTAGATGATTCCAGTGTCCAGCAAATGGATGAATTTTCTCTGGATCTGACAAGAGAAATCTCACTAACAAATACCAACCTTCTCTTTCAAGTAAGCAAGATCTTTTTTGTAGGCCTCCTCTGTTGCTCCTGACTCATAAGTAATCATCCCTGGATGGGCCTCTGCAAGCAAAATGGTCACACAACTCAGCCGTTAATCAAGTGATCATGACACAAACTTGTTGCAAATTCTGTGAAACTATTCTGGATTGATGTCATCCTTGCTGACTGATTAAAGAGACACATAGGACCAACTCAAATCCCCAAAATCATACAAATAGTCTGTAAACATGCCCATTCATTACCCATTACTTGCAGAAGTTTGGAGGAGATTATCATATACTTGTCTACCCTCTACCCATCATCCAGAGCTGATGAAGTCATTGTGGAGTCATTGCAGCTAGTCACAGCTATGCATGTTGAAAGTGATGGTCTCATACTTCATTAGTGGCACTGAAGGTTATGACTGTACTTGTTGTTGTGTTAGTTTTGGCATTGCTGGAACTAACACAACAGCTTCCTTCAATGTGGTAAAGTAGAGTTTTCTCTGCAATCTCATAGACATAGTTGGTATACTGAAAACTGAGGTGCCCCTCTCTCCCTGTTGGTGACAGAACCTGGGTTTGATTGACTTCAGTAAGATCAGTTGTCCTTTACCCTGGAGGCCTCCCACCAACATCAAACGCAACAAGGAGGATGTGTGTCCCATTTTCTGCTAGGCAGATTAAACTTTTCTCTAGGTGATGTGCAACAAACTTGTATCTGTGCTTGACTTATCTTTGAGATAATTTCAATTGTCAGATCTTGGTTGTGATCTTTGTTCAGAGTTTGATTTGTGCTCCAGATTCTTTGTTAGTCATTATTGTTTTGCCTGCATTTTAGGATTGTTGTAGACAGAAAGGCTTCACAACCATGCATTCACCTATTAGTCACAAAACTGTCACAGGGCAAACCAACCAAGAAGTTACATTTCAAGAACCACAGCCTGGGATGAGTTTCCTGGTGGCAGATGGGTGATACCTGCAGTCCTGCCTATGGCAGTCTCAGTGATCATCAGGTCACTTCTTTTGCTGGAATTGTTGTCCTTTCAGATTCTACTTCGCAACACACCCACATTAATTTTTGCGGTCTTGATATTCATGGGTTTTCCTGGTCTAACAGTTTGCGAGTGACACTCAAAAGATTATGACCACACTCATTCTTGTCATGTTAGTTTTGGTTTTGCTCCAACTGATGGAATGGTTACTTTCAAAGTGGTGTTGAAGAGTTTCTGCAATCTCATAGATATGGTTGTCTGGATCATATTGGAGAACAATATCATGTCTGCTTGTCTATCAGTTTTCATGGAGCCAATGCTATTTTGAATGAGACTAACTAGGCAAGATATGTTTCTGGGTTATACATGGGCAGTTTCTCAGGAAGTGGTCACGTGGCAAGAAGATGCTTGCAGAGTGGGCTGTGCCTTTGGCGTCTGTTGAAGCTGTCAATGAGGTAATCATTTGTGCATTTGTTGCAATGGGCAGATTGTCCTTTCTGCATCTTGGTTAGCTGGTTAATAAATCTCAGTGGTGAAGAAATACAACAGGACCACAACTTAGCAAAAGTTCTCTTAACAATGTGTAAGCTAATGCATATCTGTTCAGAAATTTGCCAAGTACTGTGCAGGAGAGCTTAGCACAAATCCTTGGTTAGAGTTGGAGGGATTGCAGCCTGAGACAGTACACATCAATGAAAAGTTGGTGAAAATAAACAATCAGGGTTTTCTCACTATTAACAGCCAGCCTGCTGTGAATGGTGAGAAATCGGATTCTCCAAGCATTGGTATGTGCTACCTTTAGCCCAATAATTTCTGTTTTCTTTGTGTCCAATTTAGCAGTTCTGTCGTAAATGATCATGTGGACCACAGGGGTTGACAAAGACTTTCCTTGTGCATGGATTGCTTGTCTGGTGCAACCTTCCATTGCTGGTTATGGCTATTGCTGTCAGTCAATCAGTCAATGACATGGATAGTTTAAAACAGTATTAGTTCAGGGACTTCAGAGTTACAAGGGATGAAAGAGTATGAAGATCCAAGGTTGAAATTTGAGTGACTTGTGACTTGCAGGCTGGGGTGGTCCAGGGGGTTATGTCTATCAAAAGGCATATGTGGAGCTCTTCTGTTCTTCAGAGAATCTCCATGCCCTGATTGGCAAGGTCAAGGAGAACCCATCTCTGACCTATATTGCAGTGAATGCCAAGGGTGAAACCCAGTCAAACATTGGACCACTAATGTCAATGCTGTTACCTGGGGTGTGTTCCCAGGGAAGGAAGTTATTCAACCGACTGTGGTGGACACAGTAAGCTTCATTGTGTGGAAGGATGAGGCTTTCCAGGCATGGGAGGAGGATTGGGCTTCCCTTTATCCAGAGGGTGATGAGTCAAGGAAGATCCTTCTAGAAGTAAGCCCAAACAGAAACTCCTGCTTGATAATCTCTCCTTAAATAGATTTGTTGGGAAGTGATGCCATTTGTTGTGCAAACAGATCCTGTTCTTTCAAATTGGACGGCTGAAGAGATCACATTATTCAAGTAACTTTGACATCTTGGTGAAAGTTTTCCAGGGTGTGTCACCCAGGCCAGAGGGATGGGAAAACATACATGGCAGTGGGAGAAAGAACCTTAGGGCATGGATGCAGCAAATGTTGACAATCCTTCACAAAGTGAGGGGGATTGGTTTATGGCCCATCAAAGTGAACTGATGATTTTCTGTGTGTGATGCATCATTACAGATCAAAAGCTCATACTTCTAAGTCAGCATTGTGGACAATGACTACATCAATGGTGACCTGTTTTCTGTCTTCACTGGTTTATGAGGAGGCAATTGAGCAAGTCAAATGCATAGCACATAATGCATCAACAAATTTTTGATAGGCACCTGCTAGGGGTCCCAATCATGTCCCCTTTGTGATGGAGATAATAGTGAGTAGAATGTAGGTGAGTCGAAAGAGAGAGGGATACGAGAAGGTGTTTGCTTTCTAGAAGAGGATATATTTGCACTTATTGATTTGGCCAGAGATGGGTGTGAAAGTGTGGTGAATCTATAAACACTGATCTTTTGTTGCATCAGGAACACAGATAGCAGTTTAAGATCGCCATGGAAGTTACTTCTCATGATACATGTTGCTGCTACTTACAGGTCTTGTGTCAAGAACACTGGTGAATAGTTTTTAAGTGTGCAATAGACAATCTGTAGACATAAGTAATGTCAAAATTTGGTCAGATAGGTTTGCAGGTTCCACAATGCCACTTGCTGCCTGCCTTCCATGTTGAGTTGAAACCAGTGTTGTATGGTTCTAGCTAATGGTTTTTAATTTCCAAATTGGTAGTACCTGCCTGCCCAGAAAGCGGGAACCTGCAGTAAAACAAAAGAAAAGAAGGGATATGCCTTGTAGAAATAGGAGGATCTTAATCCTACTATTTAGCAGTGGGAGGGACCTTAGACCTACTTACACATGTTAGTAGGCCTAAGGTCCCTCCCATTCCTAGATCGTAAGTGTAAAATCCCTCCTATTCCTACCACCTTGTGATCTACATATGTTTAGGTTTGTGATAACGTTTGTCTCCTGATCGCCTAGCCCGGACTGGCTGGGGAGATTCAATCTTAGTAATGGAGTTCTTTTTGCATTACTAGTTGATCCACTGTTTCAATTTATGTGAGTTTCTTTGTGACATTGATTTCTTGTATTCTCATCACATATTCCTGGTGTCAGTTAAAGGTGAATTGTTATGAACTTTTGGTATTAATGACACTTTCAAGATTTTGTTGGTGCTCCTTCCACCTGGTGCTCTCCATGGATGTCATATAACCATGTGACCATTTGTGTACTGCTAACATACAGACATTTGAGAGCTCGCAGCAGCTTTACATTTGGATTTGATGTTGAGAATGAGAAAGGGCCATGAAGCTTGGTGTTGTTTCAATGGCATTTAAGTTGTCTGGAAACTTGGGTGGAGAGTATTGGTTCATGTCTAAAGTGCCACCCATTCATTGCTGGAGCATGATCAATGAAGTTAGTGGGGCAGTTTGGTATAGTACTATGCATGTTGTTAAATTTGAACTACTTTTTTGAAATTTGGGTCATGATCTTTGTCATGAGTTGCTATTATGCAGTTGGATCTGAAATATATAACTACATTGTTTCAATTAATTGAGTCCTTTCTCAAAAAAGTCCATTCAGGCTGATTAATGTGTAATTTGGGAAGTTTTCATGTACTTTTAAGATATTATTTTGCTGTGAAGGTTGCTGCAAGTAGGTTGTGGTTTGGAATAATTAGTTGAGAAGTTGCACGTCTTGTGCAAGGAGTGTTTTTGTGTACTAGAGAGCGGCCAGGGTTTGGGCAATTCCAGGCTCCTAACAAGCCCATGGCAGAGTGACCCCATCTGAAAATTTGCACAAGAGAAAAGATGTACCAGTACAGAGATACAGGCATGTGTTGTGGGTGTGGATCTAGCTTGATGGGGGTAGACTGATCACATAAAGAACTCTGAGAAAACCTATGAGAAAGGCTTCATATGTGGCAGTTGCCGGAGGGGTGGTGCTAAAATGTTCAACCTATGAAAAAGGCTTCATATGTGTTAGTTGCCATAGGGGCAGAGGCAAATGTTCCACATCATGGGTGAGCTAGAAATACAACTAGTTAGTGAAGTTGATATGGTTAGTTCAGGGTTGAGATCAGGATTTCTGCAATTCTTTGGCTGCAGCCAGCCATTGTTTAATGTGGGTTTTGATATGGCAGCAAATAATCAGGTCAACTAGTTGATAGGGGAGGGTCTAAGGCTACTGGAAGTCTGGAAGTAAAGCCAGTGGAGTTGTATGGCTTATGATGTACTTTCTTTGAGTCAAAAAGGAAAGTTTTTGCGGCATTGTATTTGTTGCAATGATTATGTGCACGGGCTTCTTAATGGTGGTGTGGAGGCAGCCATTTGAAGTTTGGAGGAGTTCAAGGTCTGAAGGGTGTGTGTGTGTGAAAAACCTGGCAAAATGTAGCAATTCTGGTCTGCAAGAAGTGGTAATGCATGTTTGTTTTGTGATAGATCTTGCTGTTGCTTCAGGGTTTCTTAAGATGCAGCTTTTGGTGTTGAGCAGAGAGCAGAGAAAGTGTGAGTGCATAAATTTTGATGTGTAAGTAGGATTTGACTTCTCTCCATGATTTTGTGTTCAGTGCTTTATTTACGAGGTTGGTACCTAGCGGAGAATGGCAAAAAAAGGCACGTTAATGGGTCAACAGAGAACTGGAAATGGTGTGCACAAAAGCTATAGTGGTTAGCCTCTTTTGTACTTAGTGTTTAATGTGTTTTGTTCAACATGAGTGTGATCTGAAGGTGGACTCGTGTTGTGGTGACTGCAAATATGCAATTAGGGGTCTCGAAGGTTTCTCATGTCAATATGGATATTCAATTTAGCATTGAGTCATATCATGGGGTAGTCAAATGTTGGATGAGTGTGGATACTCATGGTCCACAAGTGAAAATGTTTGATTGATTAGTGTGATGACTAATCTTAGATATGCTGAAAATTTTATGATTTGATGATTAAATTTTAGCAGTTGTCAGATGTTCAGGCACATTGAACCCCAAGAGTTCTAATCCATGTTTTGAAGCAGAGCAGGAGGCCATCACAACATTGAATCACCTTGAATAATATCACATTGCTGTGAAGGGTATTGGCTGAAAAGGTTACTTTCACCCTAACAGTGACAGCCTGTGATGCATAGCCCAGACTTCATATTTGATCTCTGAGACCCTTCCACACACCAATGTCAATGGCAGAGATTCACATGAATGCAACAACATCAATTTCACATGAATACTATGGAGTCTGCACATACCACAACTTTGATTCAAGAGCTTCAAGAGATCTCAACTGAGAAGAACTGCATGAATCACCAATGGAGTGCAAATCCAAAATTTTCAGACAAAATCAAATCGCCTCTGAGCTCTGGTGACCCAAAAAAGGGTTAGTTATCCATCCCTGCACTTTTGCTGGCAGACTGAGAATAGGCAGGAGTTTGTGAGCTAAGATGCAAGCAGGCACTACAGCACTGCTGCTGATCATCTTCATCTACAGAAACAGTTTTGCTTATCTTCCAATGATTGCACTCCATACCTTGCTTAGTCCATACTTTAAAATGTCTGGGATTGGGTTGATGCCCAAGGATATCGAGTTTCTACTATGTGGTTATGATAGTTTCATGAGCAGTAGTAAAATCATTAGAGAGTCCTCTCTCTCTCTTTTTTCTGAATCTCAAGGCATGTTATTGCTCATTTGATCATGCTGTTTGATTGAACTTTGCATGTGATGTAATTTCCAGCCTCTGTGCTTGAAGACTTCATACAACTTGGTGACGCTCAGGGAAGCAAAGATTGAAGACTGATAATGGGGAAGAGGGAAGCCATCTAAGAATGCTGTGAGTGTCTGCAATTGTGAATAAAGAAAGAACTTCAAAAACCCTCCTCTCATTCAAGCAACAGAAATATGGCTTCCAGGTTGTGGATATGGTGTGTGCTACTACCCCCTCACATTGCACACTCAAATGGACTCAATTGCATTCTGATAATCTGGCTGGCTGAGTTTTGGGCTTCACAACAAACATAAAAAATGAGGGTGGATTTCTGTTGCAAGAATTCTGGATGTCAACTTTGCCTTAAACTAAGAGAAGTCCAAATGCTGAATAGATCCTACCCATAAGAGAATTAGCAGGAGAAGAAGAAGAAGAAGAAGAAGAATAAGAAATACTTACATGAAAACCTTTTGTGCAGGTTTTAAGCCATGTGTCTCCAACTCTATATGTGTATTCTCTGTTGCTAAGATCCATCTACAATGAAATAAATTTCCTGAAGAAAACCACAACTCAAACAAAACATTGAAATGAAGATCTGATGCTGTTTCTTCCATCGTGTACCTAGTACAGCATTTATAATCTGTGAACTTTTTATTCCAGACACTCCAAGATTGGGAGCTGGTTCTTCTTCCATCATGTAGTAGAGGATTTATATCGATCGACAACAATAAGAAGTTGAGCTTATCGCATGCTTTGGATTGATCACTACTTGTGCATCCCTGCAAGTCTTAACACCAGGGAAGCTCTCATCAGGAAAGGAATCACGAGGAAAAAAGAGGGAGAGAGCGAGCGAGAAAAAGAGAAAGCGAGTACAGAGCCTGTTCTCATCATCAAGTCCATCGATCATCACTGTGCACCGTCTTAAGAGTGAATACACGTGTCTGCAGCATCTATTGCAACAGCCAAAAAGAGAAGAATAAATAGATTTTTGTCACCTTCCGCCGTTCATTCTTCCCACGCCATCCACTACTTTTTTTTCTGCAAGACGATTTTCAGGGACGCGGATTTCTTTGACACTGCAAACCTTTTCGATAGGGATTGACGCAGAAGAGAGGATACGCGGATGCGAACCTTTGCGCAAGAGATCGACGCAGAGAGATAGATACGTTGAAGGTAAAAGTGTAACAGGATCATACCTATCACGGGATCTCTCTCGCAATTCAAGCGCGTAAAGGACCTCTGTGGAGCGAAGCGATGAGGGTCTTGTTGGCGAGGAAAGACTGAAAAGCTCTCGGGAAAGATTCAAGCCGGCTTTTCTTCAGGTGATTCGTGTACTCTTGAACTTAGCTCTCGATGACTTCGGCTGCTGTGTCATCGTCGTCGCCTTCTCGAATCTCGAATAACACCAACAGTAGATTGATTGCATTTCGTGCTTTGAATCTCTAACCGGAAGAAACAAGCCGAAGGAATATGGAGAAGAACTGAAAGAGAGTTTTGAACTTCGTGCTTGAATCTCTCAAACTGGCAGAAAGACGGAGAAGAACTGAAAGAGAGAGAGAGTTGCATTTTGTGCTTGAATCTCACACTGGCAGAAATGGTTCAAAGAAAATTGAGAAGAACTGAAAGGTTGAGAGTTGCTGACCATGATATGGTTGTTGATTCCAGCAGCAGAGGCATTGGTTTTTCTCACAGGTTTTGAGAGATTCTTGATAGCGGAGAATTTCTCTCAAAGATCTTTCTTTCAAACTAGAGCTTTAGAGATTGATAATGATGGTGGGAAAGCTTGCAGACTTTTGTAAGATGATGAGCTTGATAAACTGATGCTGATGGTGGGAAAGTTTGCAGGGTTTCATAAGATGATGAGCTTGATAGATTGATGATGATGGTGGGAAGCAAGCTTGTGGGGTTTCGGAAGATGATGATGAGGATGGTGGGAAGCTTGCAGGGTTTCATAAGATGCTGGTGATGCCTGATGGCATACAAAAGGAGATGGGATGTGGCAGTGAGCTGCTAGATGCTCACAATGTCAGGGTGATAGGAAATGGTTCACAAGTTCTGGTTCTTGGACATGGCTTTGGAAGTGATCAGTCAGCATGGCAGTTTGTTGTGCCGTATTTTGCAAATGACCACAAGGTGGTACTATATGACTTGATGGGCGCTGGGTGTACCAACCAAAACAACTTCAACTTTGCACGTTATGCAACGCTGCATGCATATGCTGATGACTTGCTCATGATCCTGGATGAGATGCAGATTGAGAGTTGCATTTTTGTTGGACACTCCATGTCTGGCATGATTGGGTGCATTGCTTCCATTGAGCGTCCACAAGTCTTCCGCAAGATTGTTCTCTTGTCATCATCTCCGAGGTCTCTGTCTCTGTCTCTGACCATCTCTCTTTGTTTTTATCTTCTCTGTTAGCAACTGGTCAGCAGCAGCTTAGAAGAATAGGAGTGGCATTTTTGTGATTCTCATATGCTGGAGTTTTCTCTCAACTCTTGCAGGTACATAAATGATGAGCACTACAATGGAGGCTTTGAGCAAGAGGAGCTGAACCAGCTATTTGAGGCAATGCAATCCAACTTCAGAGCATGGGTGATAGGTTTTGCACCCCGTGCTGTGGGTGCAGACCTAAAGAGCACTGCAGTGAAGGAGTTCACTCGGACCTTCTTCGGCATCCGACCTGACATTGCCCTCAGCATCTGCAGGACATGCTTCCAAAGTGATGTCCGTAGCATTCTTCCGCAGGTAACCACACTCTTTCTGACCAACTCTGGGAGGATGATTGATTCAGATGAATAAGAAATAGCTGCAACAGCAGCAGCAACAAGAACAAACCTAAGGGTGAGTACATGACACCAGTCTGAGCTAGCTGTTAACTGAGATAGCATGGGCCTCTTTCCCATGCAGTTCTCTTCACAGAAAGGGACTGAGTCTTGTCTTAAAAAACCAAAGCTCAGCCCCTCAGGCATAATCCAGTTCTCAAAGAATAGAGGGGGAAATGGTCTACCTCAATAGATGCCCAATTGTTGTCATTCCTCATGCTTTGGTTTGTGCAGGTGACAGTCCCATGTTATGTGCTGCAAAGCTGCAAAGACCTTGCTGTGCCAGTTGTGGTGTCTGACTATCTGTTCCATTCACTTGGGGGACCCACAAAAGTAGAAATTTTACAAACAGAGGGACATTTGCCACAACTCAGCTGTCCTGAGTTACTTATCCCTGTGATGAAGCGTGCCATCATGGACTAGGTTAGCCTGCAAGTGGCCTCGAAGCTCAAAAACAGATTGATGCCTAAGTTGACTCTGCTGCCATGTGTACTGTTTCATAATTTGGTTCACTCCACAGCAATTTATGTGTCTCTAAAGGACACTCTAGGGTTTGTACATCCTGGGCCAGACCTCTCCACAGCTTTGCAGGATTGACACAGGATATGGAATTAGGAGGAAGTCAAAACTGTTCAGAGATCTAGGACTCCAGACTCTTAGGACTTATTCACAAGACCATGGTCAAATCTTCTGTCAATGAAGAAAATTCGAAAAAAGCAGTTGTCACAGGAATGACAGATGGAACAGGCAAGAGAATGATGATCAGTGGAGAGCAATGATGCCCAACCTCAGGTTCATGATGTAATGAATGCAAACTGATCAAAAGTTCTCTAAACTGTTGATGACTGTTGGAATGCTATAGCATAGCCTCAAAATGTCCTGGCTATTGTTGGGTTTCTCAAAGGATTTTCAAACTCTAGAACTGCTGGGCTTAGGACCAAAGATAACCGATTCACTCCAAATACATAGCTTACTGCAGAGATTTTGCAGCTCAAAAGAATGATGCATTTATTCACCACCCAATTAAATTAAACCAAGACAAGATTATGAAAGGTTGCTTAGAGCTTAGAAGTAGGGCCCCACAGTTGTTGTGTGAGAACTGGCCTCAGGTACTCATGATAGCCTTCTGTGACAACAGACTCATTCAGAGGATCTTTCCATGCATCTTTGTACAAATGGGTATACACATCCCCATCATACCGACCCAGCGCTGAACCCAAGTAATGGTCAGTGTGATCAAAAGCATCAACCAATGCAACAGCATTTGGGCGTACCTGCAAAGTCATGATCCACACAGTATGCTATCAGTTTCATTGAACATGCAGTTCATCCATGTGTCATGAGCTTTGTGGTGAATCAGATGTCAATTCAGCAGTCCTTTAGATGTGGTGTCACTCTTGATGTCTCACTCTAGCCATCTTTCACTGTTGCTCAACATTAGTTCTCATCCACACGATGCATGCAACATACACAGACAAATCTGAGATTTGCAGGATGGATTGAAGGTACTTACACAACTAAACAATGCCTTCTGCTGATCCTTGGCATGGAGCACCTGGGTACCTGTCAAATATCCAGTTGCCAGAAAGTCACTGGAATGTGTTGTAAGTAGAGACAATGCATACAGATTGCAGAGTACCTCGAGCTGCTGCTTCACCCCCTCTCCTGGTATGTCCTTCTGTGCCTGCTCAATAAACCTGTTTCATTTTGGCCAATGCATCCAAAAATCAGCAATCCACCCTAGTTAAATTCACCAGAAATTTGCTCACTCCCATACTGGTTGAGTAGCCACCTGTGTTCTCAATCAGCTGGCAGTCATGATCACCAGACCTTAGAGGCAAGAAGGATTTTGGAAAATTAGTATCTAAAGTGAACAATCTCCACAATCTCAATAGTGATCCAGTTCAGCTTGCAGGTAAAGAACACCAGGGTGGAAAACCTCCCTGTGAATGTCTAAATCCCAGCGAGTTCCTTATGAACCCTAAACCACAATCAAGTAAGATGGCAACTCACTTGGAAACAACAATCAATTGACAATGAGCCCGGGCTGCTTCCACCAATTCAGGTGAAAGTTCCTCAAAAGCTGCACAATTCATAAATGAAAATAAGTCACTGAGATCAGTATCACTTTGCAACCAGGCAGTTTCCAGGAAATAAACACTAGATACAAGGCCTCTCTCATAAAGCTTGTCAAATGCTTCACCAAAGGAAGAGCTCCAACAAACAATGTCTCATCACAAGAGAGGCATTCATGTAGCCCCAATTGCTGGTCTGATTGCAAAAATGGAGTGAGGGACTTCAACAAAAAATAATGCACCTCCAAACTATGCCTTTACATTTTTTCCTCAACAGGTGACCAACTGACAGTCAGTGACATGGAACCAAGGATGCAAGGGACTCACTAGATGACATCACTTTGTTGTGTGAACAACTGGAGAGAGAGAAACCAGCCAGTCCAACACACAAGATCTGTGAAAGTAGACATGAAACACTCACCCAATTCTGAGTCTGGAGCCTCTGCCACATGCATTGCACAACCGACTGCCATCCGAGCAGACCTGGCCTCAAAGGCTTCCAGTAATACTGATGGATTAAGCCAGTCTTTGCCTGTCATATATCATTGCATAAACGATACCCTCTCAAAATTTGACAAGGTGCTGGAGATGTATGGCTAGTTAAGATAGAAAGTAGAAAATCCAAAAAGCTAACCAGCTCTTGGTTTGGCGGGTGAGTTAATGTTTGCCCAGGTTTGGTTAACTGAAGGACGTCAGTTCCTTACCAGCTGTGGTTCAGGGATTAGGGTTGAACCAGTTTCAACAAATAGATCAATTTAACATTAGATCACAAGCCATTCATACTATTCGTACTTTGATCAACAGGAGGTTCAGGCAAAGGAACACTGAGGCTGTGGCAAACTTTCACCTTGAGATACTTCACAGTTAACAGATGTCAAATGTTGGACATTTCCAAGATAGGCTGCAGTACCAACTGGCTTTGTTCCACTGGCCACCTGTGTGAGAGTCTTCAAAAGAAATCGTGCAACCTGCCCTCACAAGATATACAAATTTAGCAGCCACAAAATAGTTCCATGCTGTGGATTGTCAACACAGATGCCAGAAAGGGAATCAATCTCATGCTGCAATTAAGCCAAATCATCCATGGATAATATCTCCTGAGATCTGTCTATTTAAGAGAGAGAGCTGTTCTCATGATGCTTAGGAGGTAATTCAAATGCAGCAAGAGGCTGTTAAGGTGTTGCAACATATTAACCCTGGAAGAAAAGGCACCGCAATTCATGCTGTTTGCAACTGTGCTATCAAGCCAAAGACCACTAGTTTGTCAGCACTCTTCAAATCCTTTTGCAGCAGCAGCTCTGACAAAATCATGGATGACAAGAATCACCCTGAATAGGAAGACACGAAGGGAGATAGTAAACCTGAAGAAGCAGAATGGTGTTGTCACCCTCATAAGTGCAAGCTGGAACATATGCAGCATACAATTCTGGAAGCCCACTTGCGCACAAATAACCATGGCCTCCACACAACTTGCGGCACTGCTCTATTCCATCCTGAGGGACCCTCCCAAAAGGTTTGAGGCTCATGCTTAGAAAAGAATTCAGCAGATATGAAAGAAAAAAGGCATGTGGTGTAATGGAAGAAGGCTCACTGCAGTGACTGATGTGGTAATAGATTTTAAGCCAGCAGTACAGGCATGGACTTCTGGGAGATTTGAAAAATCATTATTGTTCAGCCTTTCTGTCACATCTGCATACAGCCACTTCATCCAGAATCCCACAATTCGGTACGCATATGCCGTGGCTAGCAGTGGAAATAGCCTGTGCTGCTGTGTTCTGTAATCAATAACCTGCAATGCTCCACAGTATGTCTTAGAAGAAACTCACTGATTCAAACAACCAGAAATAGCACAATTGTGTGTGTCAGATGCCAAAATCTTATACCCACTGCAAGAAGGCAGCACACTTGCCCAATTCCTCCCCCATGGACTGATACATCCAAGTTATCACACTCCAAAGAAACCATTACCAAAGGTTGTCCCATTACAATTTGGATGACTAATCCCATGGGCATACCTAGGATACACCTCAGAATTTCAAAATTACAACAATCCAGAAGCAAATAAGTTTAAACTTGAATCTCTTTGACTTTCCCGTAGACAGACAGCCATGAGTGCTGAGACCAATTAAACTCAATTCGGTATGCAAATTAACCAACTGGTATTTAGAAACATGCCCATGGACTACATTCTGTCCTAGTAATAAAATTTTGAGACCCTCGTCTGCTGCAACCTATCACTCACAACAAGATACAGGGAATATCAAACCTGGACTTCAGCCTTATCATCCTTCCCACCAAATTGACGTCGGACAGCACTGTAGCGAACAGCTATGGTGACAGCACGAGAAAGGTAAACTGAGGCCTCAGCTACAATGCCTTGACGAATAAAAACCATAGCCCCATACCCTAGTTGGCGAGGTTTGTTTGATCGTTCATACTTTCCCTGTTCTGTCACCCTTGCTAGCCTGTTTCCACCCGAATGAACATCAGAACCAGGACATTCAGCAAATGCTTGCCTGAGATTCAGAGAAGATCCCTGACCAAAGACAGACAAAAGGCATTCCCACAATGGACATGGAATACCCTTGAGACTTCCTATGCTGATGGCATTTGGGCCCCGAAGCAAAGCTTTTGCCACCAATTCTCAAGATGGTATATTGACCCAAGACTATATAAGAGTAAGAGACCAGAATAAGTTACTTTGAGAACCTGCCTCCTGACAGACAATTTCACTATATAGCATACAATATCCTACACATTTGAAATGCTAGAAAAAACATAATGGACATGTTCATAAAATTCTATGGACGTGGATGACTGAACGATACCCTCAAAGGAATCTTATAAGACATGGAAACAAGGCATGTTCACCCAAGAGATCATGGGCACATACTTCATAAGCATGTTTTCACGAGGAATCCGAACATGGTCAAAGCGCAGCAGGCCATTGTCCATGGAGTTATAACCCCCATTACCAAACTTGACACCTATGTCTCCAACTGTAACATTGGGTAGTGGAATGTGATCATCCAAACTCCGAATTTGAGCAATAAATGCTGCCCCCAAATTCAACAAACCCAACCCCCACCCACAAAAAGAAAGAAAAAGAAAATAAGCAAGATAACACAAGCCAATCACTGAACAGTGCATTTCAGAAGACAAAATCCTCAAAGTAACCATGCCTCCCACATTCTGACCAGGACTGTATTTGTTCTCCAAAATGTCTTCCAGACGACCACAGAAAATGACAATTGACTGACCAGGTGGAAGGATCCATTTATGTCTGCATTGTAAGTGCCTTGAAAGTCCAGCATAAACAGTTTACAAAATGCCAATTTGTCTTTTACAGTTTGCTAAACACCTCATTTACAGTGGAAATCCTTCCATAGATAACATGATGACATCACCAGCAATTGAGAAAGTCATTTCCTTCACTATTCCAAAGACAACTGCAACCTCTTCCAGGAAGGGGATTACCATGAACACCATAGTCTTGGCTATCTGTGATAAGCCGTGCATACACAAGGGCATGTGTCGATGCCTTGCCCAGGCCACCTGGCCACCACTGTGCCCCATCACCCCTGCTAATGGTTCAGACGTTGATTCAACAGCAAGCTATATTCCAATATGCAGAAGAACTGATGAACCATTTTAACTTTTAAACATGAAATAGTTCTGTAGCATCTCCACTAGTGTACGTTCATTAACTTGTGAACTGCAGGCTATGTGTTGGGAGCCCATCCCTGACTCTTGTACTCACTTTTGTAGATGTGAGAGTGGGACTATTAAGAACAAATTCATCTGTTGAGGGATCAAATGTGGCAGTAGTCTCCAGGCCCTGAACATTGGAGCCATGTCCAAGTTCTGTTTGAGCATAACACCCAATAATTGCTAACTTGTAAGCTTGTCGAAGCCACTTGTGTTGTTGTTCCTCTGTGGCTTGGCCTTTCAGGGCAGTTATGAACATACCCTGCCCCAGTCCCACCCAATGACTTTAAACAACAGTTATCTGTGATTTGTAGGACAAGCTAAGAAATGCAAGAGCATAATCACAGAATACAAAGGAAACATGCCATGGCATGTAGTGAAGATGTAATGAACAAAATTAAACAGTGTATTGGGAGCACTAGAAAAGCTTGAGTGACCATGAAAATAAGAGACTACACATGTCCACCTGTACTAGATCTCAGATAATGTTTGAGGCCTAAATTCCTGCAAAATTGACTTAGTATCTATTCCAACCTCACTGTTGCTAAACAAGACAGCAGGAAACATGATGACATGCTCCACAGAAAAGATCAAGATGAACGATCTAGAATCCAGCTATATCAAAGGTGGAAGTCCATGATTTGCTGATGAGTAATACCCAATGGAGATCCGTGTAATTAGGCTCGTCTATGAATGCTCGCATTCTCATGCTCTCCTCCTCTGCTTGCAAAAACGAAAAACATGTCATACTTCAACTAACCAATGAACCACATTAGAAGCTTATTCCAATATCTCTTGAGATGTGTGATGACAATCTAACATCCCACTTCAGCATTGAGTGTTTTTCAAGGAGTTAATGTGTTGGATGAGAAGGTCCCATTCATCTTTGACTTGGAAGACAGAGCATGAGACACTGCAGACAATGATGTTAGGAACACAAATGCTCAATGCTGCAGGTAAAGAGGAAATGAAAACTCTGATGTTGTCACAATCCTGCAACCTTACCCCCAATCTACAATCCAAGAACTTGAGCTTTTTTCAAGAACATGAAATACAAAATTGGCCCTCTGCAGTGATTAACAGGTCCAAAGAGGGCAGAATACCCTAGTCAGACCTCACTCATATGTGCAAAAGGCATGATCATAACAGTAGCTAGTTTCAAGCTCTTTTGGATTTGAAACCCACCAAACATATTCTAGAAAGGGAGCTTTGGGAGACAAATGTACCTGTTAAACCCTTCTCCAAGATGATCTTCCAAGCATGCCCAGCTTTCTTCAGAGAGTTCTTGTAGAGTTCCTTCCGGGACATCCTTGCCCTGTCCTCCTTTGCAAACACCTGGTGGATCAGGCCATCAGTCAACTTCCCAAGTTAAGAAGAGAATTCAGAGAACAAGATACCTGGAGAGCCAGTTCATCTTACATATCTATGAGATTGCAAAGGAAACTCCACAAAACGATTTGAAGGCAACTGATCTTTCAGTTCCAACAAAACCAAAACTAACACAAAAAGAATAACTCAAATAACCAGAATGCAATGAAAAATCGTTAATGTTTCTCACATGTCCAGATACCATCAACACTAACATGCATGGCAGTAACCATCATGACTTCCCAATCAATTTCATCTGCTCCCAACAGAAGCTATAGGACAATGTCTCTAACCAACCTAAATAATGTTTTTGTCACAAATCCAGATGTAGCAGGAAGACCTGGTCCATGATGTTAGTGCACAAATGTAAGACAACAAAAAACCTGAAAAAAAGACAGAAAAAAAGGATGCACAATACTAAAGGAAAACAAAAATATTTTGGAAAGATGGAGAGTTTAGGGGGAGCTCAAATATTTTGTGAAGAGCAGAGATGCTATTGGATTGATCAGAATCTAAGAGCATATTCCTCTGACAAACAGATCTATGTGACAAATAAATTACTGATAGACCACAAAAAATCAAGTGAGAGCAAGAAAGCAAAGAGGATTTGAAGAAAATGCAAGAACATGTTTTGAACAGAGGTCACTTTTCCAGAAAGGTTTTCATAGACAAAATTAAGGGACCAGGAAAGAGCAATAGAGGAAGAATCAAGTCTGTGAATAGAGAGAGAGTTGTCCTGACTCTCAGGAATGAATAATTGCATTTCTACAACAGAGCTGAGTACAGATTATAGAGCTGATTACAGTAGGTTGTTCACCTGGAGAATCAAGCATTCTCAACATCAGGGCCCGCAGAGGTTTTTTTCAACACAGCAATCCAGATCATTTAATTCACAGGAATATCCAGAATAAAAAAGATGCTAAGGGGAAGTTTCTAGGGGAGACATGATAGACTGCAATGACATGCAAAACTCTGAAGGCTTTTTGCAGTTTAGATCCTGCTAATGCATTCCTGAGGAGCAGAGAAACATGGGGATGGGCCACAAGAATGCTGAGGCATGCAAATGGCATGCAAGATCATGCAAGCAGAGGAGCAAAGGGACCTGGCTGATACATCGTTGTTAGTCCAACAACAGCAACTAGGACCTGGGCGGCTGTCATGTAAAATCCTTATGTGTTCAGAGTTCAGACTGTAGGGAGTGTGGCCGGACAGAGGTAGGCAAGGTTTGTTTTACAACTTGCTCAGTGACAACAAAATCAACATCTTTTTCCCGTGCCAAGGTCCCGTCCGCAGGCTTGGCGCAGTAATATTTCGTAGACAATAATATAGCAAAGCGATCATCACTGTGCCAAAACAATTTCGCTCCGAATATGTTTTAGGGCAGGCATTATCTCATCTTGCAATCCCGATGAAAATCCGAGACTAAAATTGACTAATTGAGAGAGAAAGACACAGAGAGAGAGAGACAGAGAGAGACAGAGAGGTACCGGATCGTTGGCAACAAGGTTGGCAATCCTTGTAGAGACCTCGTACTCGTGTTGACCTCCGGCCAGAAATATCTTCATGCTATGCACATGGAACTGCGCTCCCGCCCGCTCCTCCGCTAAGTAGTCCACCTCCTTCACTCCCCTCTCCACAATCCCCGGTTCAATTGAATATGTCCGCTCGTGTTTTGTCTCTCTATCTCTCTCTGTGTTTCTCTCTCACACATACACAGAATGCGCGAATGAGCGAGCGAGCGAGCGAGCGAGCGAATGTAAACACGAACGGCGCTCGCTGCGTCGGTGGAACATCGAGAATGTGAAAGGGATGTGACTGGTGTGTTTTTCTCCCTTTTCATACTCATAGTCAGCGGCGGCGGCGGCGACAATGACGAAGGCTCACACCTGGTGTCCTACGCGCGGAATTGTCTCTAAAAATTTGTCCCGGAACGACCGTGTGAAAGAAGATTATGCAAAGTCGATTCTCTAGACGCTTGGAATTGTCTCCAAAAAGTTGCCCCGGAACGACCGTGTGAAAGAAGATTATGCAAAATCGATTCTCTAGATGCTTGGAATTGTCTTTAAACAAATTTGTCCAAGAATATCACTGTATGAAAGATTATGCAAAATTGATTCTCTAGACGCTTGCAATTGTCTCTAGAAATTTTTTGTCCAAGAATGAGTTTATGAAAGATTATGCAAAATCAATTCTCTAGACACTTGGAATTGTCTTTAATAAAAAATTGTTCAATAGGGACACTATGAAAGATTATGCAAAATCTTCCATATATCGATTCCTTAAAATTTCTTGTCATTACAATATATATATGGCCTAGCTATGAAGCTAGGTAGTTGGGTTTGTTTTGTCATGCTGAAATATCCCAAACCAGGGTGTTTCCTGTTGAATTTTTATATCTTTGGAAAGCTCTTGACAAGGAGGGGTGCATTGGCTTGGTTTCATGATGTTTGGACTTGCAGTGTAAAAGTTTCTGAATATTGAATACTTTTTTCATTAAAATTTAATTAAATCATAACAAAAAAAATTCAGAGGAATTAGGACGTGCTTTTGGTGTTGTTGGAAAGATCTCTAGGAGTAGGATTTTAATAAAATATATTTTCTAAGATTTGGACTTAAGATGAGGAGATGTTGAATTTTAAATGACTTTTTGTCACTGAAAATTTAAATATATCATAAAAAAAAACCAGGTTTTGGAGGGAAAAATTAGTTGAAAGCGTGTTCACATTTTGAAATTCTACCATTCAATTCAAGTATGAGGAATGGGGATGTGCTCTTGGCATTGTTAGAAAGATCTCGGTGAGTAAGTTTTATTGAAATTTATTTTGTAAGTTTTGGAGTTAGGATGTGAGAGATATCAAATTCTAAGTGATTTTTTTGTCAATCCAAATTCAAAATAATCAGATTTTGGAAAGAAAATCAATTGAGAATGTGGTCACACTTGGAAATCATACTTAACTTTTTCAAAAATTGGATATAAGGTCTAGGGTTTAATTTAACTCTAAATCCTAAACCTTACAAAACCATTTATAGGCCTAAGTTGTAGGAGATATTGAATTTTGAGTGATTGATTTATTAAAAATTCAATAAAATTACAAAAATGATTCTAGAAAAAGTTGGGTCGAAGGTTTTTTCTAAAGTTTCTGCTTTTGCATTACTAATGAGCATCCCAAGAAGGACATACATTTAAACAGTTACCAAAATTTAGCACTTGTTCCCCCCCCCCAAAAAAATTCCTTCTATAGGCTCCTAATGTGGCTACCAACTACAACTAGAAATAAAAATGTGTTCGAAACTACTCTTTTTTTGGTGACTTTTTTTTCAAAAATAAAAATCTTGTTACAAAATATTCCCTTCTCCCCAAACAAAAATCACAACAATTTTCAGTGAAAAAATCATTCAATATTCAAGAACTTTTGCACCACAAGTCCAAGCGTCATAGAACCAAGCCCATGCACCCCACCTCATTGAGAGCTTTCCAAAGACACCAAGAACATGATCTGAAGCATCCCGGTTCAGTGGATCTCACAACTACAAAACAACACAAACTACCTTCCTTCATACATAGATATATGAATTGTATATATACTAGATGAATATAATATGAATATTAATGTATCATGTTGATGGGTGAAGCTGGTGAATGTAATTTGAATGCAGAGTCTAATTGTAAGTAAGTTGCAACCAAATGCATTGATATGGCCTATGTTGAAGGGCCACTTCATCCACTCACTAGCACAGCAGGAGTCAAGGTGACACCACACTTTGCCATGTTATCCATGCTTCTTGTTGTTCACGATGACATTACAATGGATGGATGTTCATTTACTCCAAGTTGGAAGTGAATCAATTCAATTGCTACTATGACATAGCAAAAACATAACTAGGTTTGAAGTTCACTCCAACTATGGGCCGTGAACAGAAAATGCTGCACAGAACCATAAGAAATGTTCATAGTCTACTTTTATTCCTTGTCAAATTACTTCATCCACAAAAATAAACATGACTCGAAGTTGAACAACAGATGAAATGGCAATTGGGATCACATCATGCAATGAAAGGAGATGGAGAGCCTGGAAACACAGTGAAAGACTCTATTGCTGAACAATCAAACTATTGACATGGGAGCAAAAGATGGTGATAAGAATCACATTCTGATTTTGTCCCAGAAGTTGTTCTTGAGTATTGTACATAAAACTTTGACTGTAGAAAAGGGCTGTGGTTCTGTCTGCTCACTGGTGGTTACCAGACATCACTCACTGTAATTCAATCTATTCCCTATGGGTGGAGAGAGACAGAGAGAGACAGAGACAGAGGTGCAGTCATTAATATAGCCCCCATAATATTGAGCTCACAATGACTAGTCAAGATAACTAGTTTGTTGGACAGCTGATCTGGCCAAGTTTCTTAGGAATATGTTTGTCTGATTTGCACAGGAAGAAGAAGAGTTTGGTGGTTACTTGTAAAGAATTTTCTGCTGTGGAGGCTGCCAGGACGACCAATATTTGTTGATATGCCAGTCATTGCTGGAGATGACCCACAACCGAGACAATGCCATAGATCACTTCAAGCTTTGAGGAAGACAAGCAAAATGTGCTGCCCTTCATGTTGCTGTTAGTTAAACTCAATGTCATAAATCAACTTGGCTGCCAACAAGGAGACAGTATTTTAGCCCATGCAATTGAGGATCCATGTTGATCATAGGCAGGATCAGAACACAAAAGAAGGATAACAGGTTGTGACACATTTTTATCGAATAGCCAATGGCAGATGAGACTGCAGAAGAAGCTTCACCTTGCAAAAACTGAAGCTGAATTCAGTAGAAGTAAAGTGCTTGTCTTCATGAAGCCGTAATTTTGTATTGCGACAACACTGCCTTGCACAATTGTATATTGCTTGCTTTAGGGACTTGCACATTGTCTCCTGTACACACAGCTGCTCCATCAGTTTATCTCACCTAGATTTAACTTTGTCTCCTCACCAAACAATCAATGTGACATACAGGTTATAGATTTGAAGACTGATTTTACTTCGTCGACAGTAAACTCAATTTTCTCCATATGGTATATCGTAGTCATTGCTGAATCTCAGTTGCACACCATGAACAAGTCCCAAAATCCACATGGCACATAGTATGTCTTAGCAGAGTTATGATTAAATGTATGCACTGTGGTCAGTTTCCTATTGTACAACTGTATGTTTTCAGTCCTTTAAAGACATCAAGCTCACATAAAGTCAGGAGATAATTACTTACAATTATCTGTGTCTTCTTGTGAATATTCACAGATGGCAATCCCATGGTGATGCTTCTCAACTTCCCCAAGTTCTTCTTTTTTGAAATCAGCTCTCTGGAGGGTGATAACAGCTCCAAAGTTGCAGTGTAGACAGGTGATCTGTAGCCATCTGCAAATTCGTTTGTAGGAGCTGAAGGGCCTGGACTTCCATCAGCCCATGCATACATGCCATTGGAGCAAGATGGATTCTCCCCTCTTGGAACAAGTCTTGGAGGTGGGAGTTTAACTCTTAGGAAGGAGGGATGGTTAGAGCTCAAAGAACCACATTGTTCTCTTACTGCCATCTCCTGCTCCACAACAGATGGCATTCTGTATTGCAACCTCGTTGGAGCTTCTGTGGACTCCCCCAGACTTGAATCTTCCAGGTCCATATCTGCATTATTGTTCTTTTCCAGATGCAAGATTCCACTCACAGCATCTTGTGCATTGAGCTGTCCACTTCTGGCAGCTGACTGCTCCACACTCTGAAAATATGTTGCAAGTGTGGGAGCCCATATCTCTGGGGTTGGGTGATTCTTAGATTTTCTCCAATTGGATCCTGTCCTACAGAGCTTCATAATGGCTTTCACTCCTTCAGAAGCAGCTGTTCTTCCAGACTCCTGGGCTGCATAGTCTGCTGAAGCAGGGCCCAAATATGGGGAGCCAACAGGAGATACATTATCTGCATCCGACTGAGAAGGATAACTTGATGTATGGCTACAATGTTCTTCAAAACAATGCTCAAAAGATTCATATGATACATGAGATAGTGACTTTGAAAGTGTGATGGAGGGTGGTGTGGTCATTTGCGTGTGAGTGTCATTGTCAGACCTTGAAGATGGAACTGAACTTGTGGGCACTTGGCTATTCCCATTCGGGCCATGAAAAATGCTTTTTGGAGACCAAGGATCATGAGGACTTTGTTGTTGCTTATTTAGCCAATCCAAAGAATCAATTACTGAGCTTTGCTGAATGCTTGAAGGAGGTCCAGCTAATACACCCAAGGAGCTCCTTTTGCAAAAAGAAGTGGAATTACCTTCAGTTTTTTCAGAGTATCTTTCCAAGGGGTCGGAGCCATAGAGGGTTGTGAATGAGTGACTCAAACTCTTGCCTTGCATGGGCCACTTGGGATCCTTGATTGCCATTTCTTGGGTTGACATCACCTTCTTTGTCAACTGCTTTGGCAACAATTGAATCCTTGATGGAGAGGTAGATTGTGATGGAGATAAGATGGACCTTTTTGAGGAAATGGTACTGGATTCCAGGGGCCCAGTGTCATGCCTAATAATCCTAGACCCTTGCCTAGTGGCTTTTTCCTGTCCTGCTGGTGAGCCGTAATCCTGCTCACTGTTGACCTGCAAAGTCATTACACCTGAAGAGTTTCTTTCCAGAGACGAGTTACCATATCCAGCACCACTTCTTTTGGTTTTGTTGTGATACCCCTCCAATGGGGCAGAGTGGTACTTGGAACTATAGTTATGCTGAGGTTTCCTGGGTTGCCAGCTTGTGTCCTCATATGAATTACTCTCTGTGGCTGTTGCATTCAAAATCTTGCAAGACAAATGCTTAGCCAGGGCATGAATCTTTGAAGGGGAAATGGACCTTTTCAAGGGTGAAGAATTCTGAGCTTTCCGTATTTGATCCTCATAAGAGCTCTCCTGGGTCACAGAGTCTGCACTCGACACCTTGCATGACAGATGCATGGCAAAAGCTTGCATCTTTGAGGGAGACATGGATCTTTTTGATGGGGATCGGTGTCCAGTCTGCCAGTACTTTTCATCCTCATATGAGCCCTGGTTTTGAGCTGGACCTGCATTTGGAGCCCTGAAGGACATATACTTAGCAAGGGCCTGAATCTTGGAAGGAGAGATGGATCTTTTCGAAGGTGAGGGATCCCCCCTTGTACCTTTCCAGGTCTGCTCATCATACAAACTCTCAGGCCTGGGTGCAGTAGAAGAAACCTTCCATGGAAGGTGCTTGGCCAATGCCTGGACCCTTGAAGGAGAGATGGATTGTTTTGAGGATGAGCAAGAGCGCACAGCAGGATGAGACTGTTGATGTGGTCCAGTCTGAGCTGGCAAACTATGGTTACTTGAAACTGAAGGGTGGTATCCCAGGAGGGGGCCACTCATTGACCTCTGTCTCTGTCGACCTTGCAAGTCTTGAGATATACAGTACACCTTTTGTGTGGGGGATGCAACCAGGCGAGGCGGGAGCTGGAGCTTCTTGGGCATAGTATCAGCTGCATCGTCAAACTTGGGCTTACCTGGAGCTTCCTCCCACTTGAAAGGAATCCTTGTTAGGTTTTGCTCAGAAGTGCCATCAGGGGAGAGACAAGTTTCCACCAGGAATTTTGCAGCAGCAGGAGCCACAAGATCAATGTCACCCTCTGTCCCTACCTCAGAGATGAAATGGCTGCCACCATCCACACTCAGCCTAAATCCGTGAAAGCTGCTGCTCCGCTGCAGCCCGGCTGCTGTTGTCCTGGTATAATACCTGTGGCTACTTCTACAACTGCCATAGAGAGAGTTTTCTCCCAGAGCTCGAAAATCCTGAGACCTTGCCTCAGCTGAAGCTTCCTCCTCATCACACAAGCTCTCTGCAACAATCTGAGCTGCTGTCTTCTTCTGTCGAAGCACTTCCTGTATATGGCTGCTCTCAAACCCTTGCAAAATTCTCCTGGCCGTGGCCCTCTCTGCTGCCTCAGCAATGGTCTTCACATTAGAATGTCTGTCTTCCTTGGGCTTGCCTGGTGCTTCTTCCCACTTGAAAGGAATCGCTGCCAGCTCATGCTGTGGGCTATATTCCTGGGACCTATTCAAGCTGTCCCAGGCTATAGAGGCCGTTGGCCCCCTCTTCCTTGCACCATGGTCTCCCTGACATTGAAGCCCATCTGCCATAGTCACTACTGTCCTCCTTCTGGAAATCCCCTGTCCCTTCTGCAAATTGCAAAGGAAAGGACCCATGAGCTCAGTCTATCTATATTACCAGAAGTCTGAAGACTCATTTTGTACATCAAGAAAACTACCAGTCACCATGTTTGCAATTCTACAGCAACAAAGGTCCCTCCCCTTGTAATGCCTCTACATTCTGCAAGCACTGTTGACAAGTTTGGAAACAAGGGTAGAGTTGAGAACTGCAGGCTGACCTCAACTGCCTTTGTGTCTTGTCTGCTCATGAGCTCTCCATACTCTGCCTGGGGAGGGACCACCATCATATCACTGCTCATACCATGATGCAGACAATGAGGCATTGATGAGAAATTGAGCTCACCACTTATGCACTTCCTGGAGCCTAATGTGTAGGTTGGTTTTGGGTTGTTGTGAGAGAGTGGACTGTAATCTCTGTCCTTCTGCATGAGCTTTGCTGCAATGCTTTGTGAAACTGAAGCTGCTCCATTCAATTTCTCAACCTGCCTTGGAGCCAAGAGCCTTGCACTGGTTTCTGAAAGCACCTTATGGTCTATCACTACAAGATCTTGACCCATTTTAGTGGTAGGAGTTGATCTAAAATCTCACCCCCACTCTGCAGCAGACCTCCAGCTCCTCCCCTAGAATGCTGATTTCCTGCCCTAAAACTTCAAAGCCCCAGCTCTTACAGAAGTCCTTTTTGCCAGAGAGTCTTTCAGTATGTGCTTCCTCATCCTCCCATGCTAAAATGCAACCCACCACTTGGAGTTCTGCCTGAAGGACTAAGTCTCATTTCTGCAAGTAATTTCAACATACATCTTTTATTGTGCATCCAGCATCTGGACATGACTACTAGCCCGGGCAAAGACCACAAACAAGACAGCACATCAACACATTACAACTTGTGAGGAGAGGGAACAAGACTAAACTCCAACCCTGTTAGAAGGTCCTATATGACTTACTCCACATGATAGATCTCAGAAGTTCTCCCACTGCTGAAAATAAGCTACATTAAAGAGCTCTCAGACAACAGATTTACTGATAACAAGCAATAAATAAGAAGCAATACTGCACTCAGAAACTTTTGCCAGTCAAATCACTGTAGCATAAAGAAAAGAATATTCACCATATTTCTGACAGTGCTTGCAAATCACAATGGTTGCAAGCATCATACACACATTAAAAAAGGCTCATTCCATGTCTGAGATATTTTTTCCTCTCCTCACCATGCCTGCTGTGGGGCTCTGCACCATATGCAACCAGCAAAACCATGTTTGCAATGATATTGAGAGTCAGAGATCCTCTTTGTTTGATAACTGAGGAGTTTTGATTACAGATTCCCTATCCAGTTAAAAGCTCAAAGGAACAATTTCTGCTGTGATTCTCAGACAGGCTCTTTTATGACAGGATAGTCCAGTCATCAAAAAGCTCAAAGGAACAGCTTCTGCTGTGATTCTCTGAAGGCTCTTCATGACAGGATAATCCACTTAGAGTCGTCAAAAAGCTCAAAGGAACAATTTCTGCTGTGATTCTCAGAAAGGCTCTTCTTCATGGCAGGATAGCCCACTTCAGACTCACCAACGAAACAAGACTCCACTTCGAATCGAAATGGAAAGCCCAGTAAAGAGACGGAGCGTACAAAATACAATTACCATGCATTTCCATTTCCCTTAATACGCTCTTGAGACGGAACAAAACGGACGAGGCGAGAAACGGAGAATGAGCTGCACGAGGAGCAAGATGGTGGAAATCACAGAAGAAAGCATCTTTAAAACATCTCTCTAAGAGGCTCAGCATCCTGCGCCTGCAAAGAAAGAGAAATTTACCTCAGAAGCGGGGCTTGTAGACGCGACGTTTCTTCTATCTCGCGACGTAATAACGTGCTCGGCTCCGAGAGGCAACTCTTACATTGCACATTCTCCTGAACCGGAGAATCAAACCTTTGTCAGTTCACATGGACCTTCACTTCACAAAGAAGCATCGAAGCAAAAGAAAACCTTAACTACATCATGATCACTTTCATTGCCTCACATTTGAAACAAAATTCGCGACAAGAAGAAAAACAGGGAGAAACCAGAAACCAAAAAAAAAAAAACCAACGACATACACACAAAGAAACATGTCCGAATATTCCAAAAAGCAGCAAGACAAGCACACTCTTCCTCCCACGACGCACCGATGAAACAGATGAATCAATAGAAAGAAGAAGAAAAGGCCTTGGGTCGGATCAAACACAAGAGATCTCCAAAACGAATTCCACGTCCAGAATTACGAAGTTCACAACTAGAACTCCCGAAAACAACAAATCACTACACCTTAAGACGCAGACACAGAGAGAGAGACACAGAGAGAGAAATAGAGAGAACAAGAATAAGAGAGAGAGAGAGAGAGAGAGAGAGAGAGAGAACAAGAATAAGAGAGAGATGGAGTCTACAGAGAGAGTTAATACGAGACTGACCTGCACATGATGAGCTGCGACAAACGCCAAAAAGAAGCAACAGAAAACTCGCAGCAGCAGCAGCAGCAGCGATGGCAAACCTGCTACCGCCTGCGTCTTCAAAGCAAGGCAAGCCAGAGCTGGAAGTCCGGTGGCAGAGACGAAAGACAGAGGAGCGAGAGAGAGAGAGAGAGAGACTGGAGAGGTGAGGAAGCACAGGAGTGTCAACAAATCCACAAACAGTTTTGCCTCCCGCGCATGGGGAGCGGCGGCGCCTTTTCAGGGTCCGTAACTGGGTGGTGCAATTGGTGAAAATAATTACGCCACCCCCCTCGCTCCCCCTCCCAACCCCCGCCACCCGGCCCGCCCCCCCCCAAAAGACAAAAAACAAATATTTTGGAAAATTTCCATATGTTTGTTGGTT